>OGPT01002941.1_pt1 | contig 12985 bp, 11 predicted proteins | sample 1552951 | NCBI WGS metagenome assembly OGPT01 (sample SAMEA2580224, study PRJEB22360) | human gut metagenome | biome: human gut; feature: human-associated habitat; material: faeces | place: Denmark | collected 2008/2010
CTCGAAAATCTCCGGTGCCGTCATGGTGTAGTTGTTGTATTTCTCGCTGTATCCGACCTTTCCGGCCACATAAACCTCCTGCCCTGTGCAAGTGGAAATCTTGCGGAAGAGGTAGTTTTGCCGGAACCATGTAATAACGAGTTTTTCTCCGCTTGGAAGCACAGTGCAGTGTGCGATAATCATAGGGACATGGGAGGAAGTCTGCACATAAGAACCCTTATAGCGCAGTTCTTGGCCGAAGGACTTTACTTCGTCTACACGCACAAGACAAGCCTGCTCCGCACCATCTATGAGATGCGTTGCAAGCTGCCGGTAGTCCTTATAGCTTTTTGGGATATAACGCAGAAGGTCTTCTGCTGAGTGGATACCTTTTTTCTCGAAACGCTTTTCTTTTTGTGCGTTTACTCCAATGACGGATAGCTTCATATATATTCTCACCTCCGTTTGGTGGGAAAAATGTCAGGGTGTCGGGGTGCTTTTCGTGAACTACTCGGCAATAAATCACCGAGGCTTCTTGCTTACTTCTTATAAAGAGGGCTTACACACCCTTATTATAAACACGAACATAAAATTTTGTCAAGCGTATTAGAGAGAAAATTTACGGGATGTCAACCCCTGTTCTTTTGTATATTCGTTATTATTGCCAACTACTTTTCGTAAAATACAGCTTGCTTTAGTTTGTGCAGAACGCTTCATGGCGTATAAACTCGCGGTATAGCTTTTTTTACTGATAATTAGACTTGACATTTTTATACGTTCGTGTTAGTATAACAGCGTGGACGGGGCAAGAAAGGCTCGTTCGAAGGGCTTGTACCTAAAATGACAATATTCTTGCGATTGTAAGAATAAGCGCCTAAGTTGCCCGTCCCGTTTTCTTCTTTCTTTATTTACACTCATAAGCACAATAAAGTCAGCTCCCTGAGGGAAGTGTGCGGGAGCTGCTTCGACTTTCGCGTTGTTCTCTATGCGGGGAGGTTCTGGCGGTTCGAGTCCGCACGACGCGCCTTCTGTTTTCGCTGCTTCTATCTTTGCCTCCGTCTTTTTTAACGAGCAGCGGACACAGAAACATCTCTCAATATGATAGCGTAGCATAACTGGTAATGCCGTACCTCTCTCACAGGTAACGATATGTTGGTTCAACTCCAGCCGCTATTGCCAGCCGGCGTTCTACCCACCCCGCCGACATCAACTCTCTTCGGCGCTGGCGGCCTCCGTGCAGACGGGATTACACGTGATAAGCGGAGGCTGCCAGCACCACCAAAATGCTGGTGTAGCTCAGTAGGCAGAGCGGCGCACTCGTAACGCGCAGGTCGTGGGTTCGACCCCCACCGTCAGCTCCATTCCATACTCATTCTCCTTCAAGTGAAGCCCCCGTGTAACAGGTCTTTTGAAAAGTGCTTTCAGCCTCGTTGTGCGGGGGCTTCACGACTTATGCTGATGTAGCTCAGTTGGCAGAGCGGCGGATTTGTAAACCGCAGGTCGGGGGTTCAAGGCCCTCCATCAGCTCCATTAAAACCATGTGCTTTTGTGGTGTTTTTATATGCGCGGATGTCGTCTAATTTGGTGAGACACCAGCCTTCCAAGCTGGTCATTGCGGGTTCGAGTCCCGTCGTCCGCTCCAAGGACACCGTAAAGTGTGTCCTTTTTTCTTTATCTGCTTATTTGTCCTGTGTTTTTCGGACAACATCGGCGAGCGCAAAAGTCGCCTGAAGCGTGAGAAGCGAGCTGCCTGCACCTGTTTTGCGGGCGGTGGCGTGATAAGGGTGAAACTCTGCGCTTTCAGTAGCCGTAAGCAGGTGAGCAAAAGTCTCTGCGAACGCCTGCATGGTTCGCGGGACAAGGGAAGCCGGAAAAATAAGTAAACGCGGGCCGAGCGCAGAGGTTGTTGGCGTATTCCAGACGTAGATGCTGCCTTTTATGCTGTGCTTGTTTGCGTGGGGTCCGGTGTTCTCGCAGTCTGGATGGTTGCTGCGAGAGGTGCCAAAACTTAATTGCGAAAGGACGGAGTTCTATGCCAACTACATTTCAAGCGTTTAAGTATCGCATTTACCCGACTGATGAGCAGGTCGAAATCATCGAGAAGACTTTCAAGTGTTGCCGGTTTGTGTGGAACCATTTCCTTGAGCGAACCTCCAAAATCTATGACCGTCGGCAGGAAAAGATGACGACCTTCGACTGTATGAAGGTTCTCACGGAGATGCGGGAGCGCTGGCCTTGGCTTGCGGACTGCGGCTGTACGGCAGAGAGATATGCCATCATTGATTTGTTTGAGGCGCGAAAGGCGTTCTTCCGCCGCATTAAAGCGGGGGAGAAGCCCGGTTATCCCAAATTTAAGGGCGCGTCCCATCCGACACAGAGTTTTACGACCGCTGGGACTATCTATGTGACGGACGATTACATTCAGGTTCCGTTTGGAGGACAGTATCAGAAAATCAACAAGCTCAGGCGGGGGACGGGGCGCCCCATCGAAGGGTCTCCACGCGAGGTCACTATTTCTCGGTCTGCTACCGGTAAATATTGGGCGTCTGTATGCTGTAAAGTAGAGCGCGACACGCTGCCTATTGCGGACGGCGAGGTGGGCATCAGTCTCGGCCTGAAGGAGTTGGCCATTGACAGCAACGGCGTTCACTATGAGAACCCGAAGCATCTGAGCAAGTCTGCAAAGCGGCTGGCCCGTGAGCAGCGGCGTCTATCCCGTAAGAAAAAAGGCTCTGCCAACTACGAGAAGCAGCGGCGCAAGGTAGCCGGCGTCCATGAGCATATTGCCAATCAGCGCAATGACTACCGGCATAAAATCAGCCGTGAACTTGTCAACGCAAACCAGCTTATTGCCGTTGAGAAGGTGGCCGTTAAGCCCTTAGTTGAGGGCAATGAGCAGGCTAAAAGCATCCTCGATGCCGGCTGGTCTGAACTTACCGGTATGATAAAGTATAAGGCGGACTGGGCTGGACGCACGCTGGTGGATGTAGATACCGCCACCGTAGCACCGGAAGCAAAGCATGACGAGGCGCTGGCACAGGTCGTGCTGTCCGAAGGTCAGCGCATGGCCTCCGAGCAGAATCCTGCCTAAAGCCCTATGGCGAGCAAATAAAGTGTGCAATGATTGCACACTTTGCCAAGGAAATAAAAACGAGTACGGACGGTATAACCGGAATTAACGCCTGTGGAGATGCATGGTCGTCGTGGAAGCAGGAATACTCTGTTGGCTGGCTTGTTATGTGAGAGGTGGCGACCAGCACTTTCGGGGAACTGAATACCTGTGCTTGGTATACACCACCCGGAAATAACAGGGTTGTATACCCTTCGTCAATGATGGCATTTCCACAGGCTTGGTATACACCACCCGGAAATAACAGGGTTGTATACCAAAAACGCCTACATTATAGCTGCATTGGACGGTATACACCACCCTGAAATAGCAGGGTTGTATACCCGTGAGGCACGAAAAGGCGTATAAGACCCCGAACCAATAGGGAGGTATACCCCATATGACGCGGCTGGATATTGCTTTTGAGGCGTATGATACCCTGAACTAACAGGGGTGTATACCAGACCTTTTATGTTCTTTTTGAGTGGAATGTACGTTAAGTTAAAATCAAAAATAAAAGAAAGGAATATAAAAACATGGAACCTTCTATCAACAGAACTCTCACCGTCAGCGTCGTCAGCTATGGCGTCGTATCTGTCGTCAATGGAGTCATCAACGTTGACAACCAGAACCCCATCGAGTTTCCCGCCGTGCTGGACGAGGCGTCCGCTGCCAAACTGCTGAAGAGCAGATACGGCGGCAAGCTGTTCCCCGTGGATGCGAACATCGTCGTGTCTTCCATCCGGCATGAGAAGTGGAAGTTCTCTATGGACCTGAGCCAGTTCGTTGCTACCGCTGCCCGCAGCCGCGTGGATGGAACCGAGTCCGGTGCTGATGATACCCCCGCAGAGGACGTTCCCGCCGCCGAGCCTGCTGCTCCTGCGCCTGAGACGGCACCAAGGTTTCCACGTCCTTTTCGCCCTCCCCCACATACACACAGCCCGCTCCCTTGATGACCGGCAGGTTATAGAGGGTCGGCTCTCCTCTGCGTCCCTTGATCCATCGCCCTCCCTCCCGGTGGTTTCGCTCCTGAGACTCCTGCGCCCGCTGCTCCCGCCAAGGAAGTTCCCTATGGTGGTAACTTCAATTTCCCCGCTGACAGCGGTGGCGACTTCGGTTCCGGCTTCTTCGGTTAATAACCGATGGACGCTGTGAACGTTGGCCGTGGATGCCTTGATTGCATCAACAAGGAAACTACGACGACCAAAGAACCCTGTAAGAGTTGTTCCCGCTGGAATAGGTGGGAGCCTGACGAAAAGTGTAAGGAAAAGATGGCGGTCAAAGCCGCACGTGAAAGGACAAAGAAATGAGCAACACCAATACACCCGAAAAGCCCGTCGTCGTATTCATCAGTAATGACCACGATACCGTCATTGGTGTGATGGTCATTAAGAATGATGACGAGCACCTTCAGAATAATCTCGAAATTATCGAGAAGAACTGGGTCGCTGCTCGTAACGAGTTGCTCCAGCGGGCTCGTGAGGACGATAGCATTGAAGCAGACGAGGACGAGCTTCACATCGCATTCATCGCACACGAGTTGGGGATGTTCGACGAGCCCTATGAGACTATCGACATCTCCGGCGTTTACTCCGTTTCCAATGGGAATGTGGACCGCATCTAAGTTGGCCTTGGAAACACCCACACAGCGGCGCAGGCCCTTATCCGGCGCCTGCGCCGCTTTTCACTGAAAATCTCAAAAACGAGTACGGACGGTATAACCGGAATTAACGCCTGTGGAGATGCATGGTTGTCGTGGAAGCAGGAATACTCTGTTTGCTGGTAGTCACGTGAGGGGTGGCACCAGCGCTTTTGGGAACTGAATACCTGTGCTGGGTATATACCACCCAGAAATAACAGGGTTGTATACCACAAATTGGATAGCGAGTTCAACTTCGTTCGGTATATACCACCCAGAAATAACAGGGTTGTATACCTATAACCACCCTACGACACACCCAAAACGTGGTATATACCACCCAGAAATAACAGGGTTATATACCATTGCAAATGAGCTCTTTTGCGGTCTTGAGGGTATATACCACCCGGAAATAACAGGGTTGCATATAAATAAGATAGTCTACAGGAAGGAGGGCGCTTAATGGCCTCGAAAAAGATATATAGTTCCCCTGAGCTCTATGAAGATAAGCTGGTGCGCGTGATGGCGCGTCTTGGTATTGAAGTTGGTGACTACAACTACGACTGGAGTCGTCAGGAATGTTGGGTCGAGTTCAGATACAAGGGGGAGTATTATCGCTTTTCTCACAGTGTAAAGAACGCTCAAGAGCACGGTATCTCCCTGCAGTACGGCTCCGATGCCTTTGCACAGGTCGTGCTCTCTTTGGAAGACCTCGCCCGTATGGTCGAACGAGGCATCTACGACCTGTCTACATGGGTGGCCGGCATGAAAGCCCTGCCGAAGCGCTCCGAGTCATTAGATGCCTGCTTTATTGCTCTCGGTTTCGTAGAGCCGCCAACATCCAAGGAAGAAATCACACTCCACTATCGGCGGCTGGCAAAGGTATATCACCCTGATGCCGGCGGCGATAGCTGCTCATTTGATGCGCTATCTAACAACTACACAAAATGCATGGAGATGTTCGAGGAGGCTGACGAAAAGTAATGTATATGGGCCATTTAAGATTTGATGTGGGAATCCCACAAAAGCCTTAAATAGCCACAGCCACACCGACGTATGTAAGTCCCTCAGGTAGAGGTGACGGATGCACCTGCGGGTTTTCCCAGCTCGCAGCTCTGCCAAGCATACGCCGAGGCAAGGGAAACACTACCGCCCCTCTTGGGTGTGCCTTAACGGAAAAACAAGAAAGGAGATAACGTTATATGGACATGGTATATGTGCTTAACAAAGATGGTAAGCCTTTGATGGCAACGACTCGTGGTGGACGTGTGCGTTATCTCCTGAAGGAGAAGAAAGCACGAGTTGTCTGCACCACCCCGTTTACCATCCAGTTGAACTATGATACCCCTGATATTACCCAAGACCTGATTCTTGGCATCGACCCCGGCAGGACGAACATCGGAGTTGCGGCTGTCAAGGAGGACGGCCAGTGCGTGTTCTCCGCACATTTGGAGACGCGCAATAAGGATGTACCCCTCCTTATGGAGAAGCGTGCCGCATTCCGGAGAAACCATCGCAATTTGGACCGGCGCCGCAAGCGTCAGCGTCGTGCGAAGGCTGCTGGGACCATCGTGGAGAATGAGACCATCGAGAGGTTACTCCCCGGTTATGAGAAGCCCGTTGTGTGTCACTACGTCCGCAATAAGGAGGCGCGGTTCAATAACCGTTGCCGCCCTCAAGGATGGTTGACGCCCACAGCAAATCACCTGCTGCAGACCCACATCAACCTGATTGCGAAGATTGCAAAGCTCTTGCCTGTCACGAAGGTGGTAGTGGAGCTCAACCGCTTTGCTTTCATGGCGATGGATAATCCCAATATCCGTCGGTGGGAATACCAGCAGGGTCCGCTGTACGGACTGGGTTCCGTGGAGGATGCGGTGTACGCACAGCAGGATGGGCACTGTCTGTTCTGTAAAAAGCCCATCGACCATTACCACCACGTTGTCCCGCGTAACAAGAACGGGAGCGAGACGCTGGCTAACCGGTGTGGGCTTTGTGCGAAGCATCACGACCTCGTCCATAAGGACAAGGCGTGGACTGATAAGCTGGTCACACGCAAGGAAGGTATGAACAAAAAGTACCACGCCTTGAGTGTGCTGAACCAGATTATCCCGCATCTCATGGAATACCTCGGAAGTAAGACTCTCTACGATGTCTATGCCACGGATGGTAAGTCCACCAAGGGCTTCCGCATTGCCAAGAATGTGCCGAAGGAACATTACACGGATGCCTACTGTATTGCCTGCTCCATCTTGGACACCGCTATTGAGGTGTCCGCACCGACCAGTCCCTTTAAGCTGAAGCAGTTCCGTCGGCACGACCGGCAATCCTGCATCCGCCAAATGGTTGACCGGAAGTACCTTCTGGATGGCAAGGTCGTTGCAGCAAACCGGCATAAGGCCATTGAGCAAAAGTCCGATAGTCTGGAGGAGTTCCGCGAGGCTTACGGCGACGCTGCGGTATCGCAGCTTACCGTAAGACCCCATTTGCCTCAGCACAAGGACATGACCCGTATCATGCCGGGTGCGGTGATGGATTTCAACGGAACTATCGGGGTTATGCAGAGTTCGACTGTCGGCAGCTTCTATAAATCCACGGAAGGACACAAATCTACGCCGAGGAAATGTGTGCTGCTCATGCGGAACGCAGGCATGGTTTTCATCCCCGCCTGAAAACAAAGTTTTGTGGAAAAACACATCAAATCTTAAATAACTATGTATATGTCTCAGAAAGAGTTCAATGCAATGATGAAGAAAAACCCCCGCCTCCGTGTTCACGGTGCAAACAACACACGCGAACATCGCTCCAAGGCGAATAAGGCCGCAAAATATAGGAACGTAAAGGTTTATGAATACGCCGATGGGCTGGCATTTTTCGGTAAGCCCCGCAATAGTGGTGAACTCCCTATCGCTGTCTATGACAGTAAGAAGGAGTACCACCGCTGGAAAGAGCTTCAGATTCTGGAGCGCGGCGGACATATCCACGACCTCCGCCGGCAGGTGCCTTTGACCATCATTACCGAGTTCGAGTATCGTGGTCAGAAGGTCTCCGGTATTACTTACAAAGCCGACGCCGTCTATGTGCGCGACGGCAAGTGTGTGGTAGAGGACGTGAAGCCCTTCGATACCACAACGCAGAAGTATCGAACTACAAAGGATTTCAACCTCAAGTGGAAGCTGCTCAAGGCTGAATATCCTACTTGGTCTTTTGAAATCTATTAAAAACGAGTACGGATGGTATAACCGGAATTAACGCCTGTGGAGATGCATGGTCGTCGTGGAAGCAGGAATACTCTGTTGGCTGGTAATCATGTGAGAGATGATACCGGCACCTTTGGGGAACTGAATATGCCTGTGTCGGGTATATAGAACCCTGAAACGACAGGGTTGTGTATCACAGAATAACTGCGGCAGCGGCATATATGGCTCTGAAACAACAGGGTTGTATACCGCATAAAAAAGGCTATGGTGTGTAATACCCTGAAATAACAAGGTTGTGTACCCCATAACATATTGTTTCTGAAAGTGGTGGACGGCAAGTGGAAAATCTGAGCAACATCCGGTGGCGAGTTCATCTGTAAGACCTGCTACGGTGGAGGGAGCGGTATTTTCCTTGCCTACTTCGACCTCGTGCAGTGAGTGATTGCAGGGCTTTCGACGGTTCCGCAAATTTGTTCGTTCCAAGAACTTGACAAAATATCGAATTATAGTAGTATAGAATTATAAGGAAGGACAGTCTAACACAGACTGTCCTTCCGCTTTTTTATGCTCAGAAAGGGGATGAGAATTTTTGGAAAACACAAGCAAAAAGCACGTAAAATGGGGGGTTTTCAAGACTGCACTTTTTACGTTCCTGTTCGTCGCAGTATCCGTTTTCTACTTTCTCTCCACCAACGTGACACTCGCACAGGCCGAAGAACGCTCGAACTACGAATCACTTCCTGCAGCAGAGGTTGCCGCCCAGATGGACGACACCAAGCTGTCAGAAGAAGCACAGCAAGATGTTTTGATGCTGAAGGAAGGAATCCTCGACCCGCTTTCCGACATCACGGAAGCAGAGAACTCCGAGGATGACCCCAACGCCGTTGAAGAAGTACAGGAGGTTGTTCCGGCTGTCTGTTCCTATTGCGGCTCTGAGAGCCACAGTTCCTCAATCTGTGCAAAGAGGTCTATTGCCAATGGAGCCTATGGGCGCTGGGTGATTCCGTCTGTTGGCTGTAATGTAGCGGCCTACTCGTGTAACTGGGATGCAGACCAATCCTATGTTCAGGAAATTACTGACAGCTCCGACAGTGCAGCTTTCTTGACTTGCGGCGGCGTTGGTGTTCTTGCGGACCACAATAACCAAGGTTTCTGTGGACTTTCCAATATTTCTGTTGGCGCAAAAGCCTACATGGATTTTGGTGATGGTGCAACTTACTACGAGTGCTATCAGGTTGAATACGGACACAATACCGGCGAAAAGATGCTCGATGGAAATGGAAACATAATGAGCTACAGCAACTATTCTTCCGGCACCGTGATTTGCTACACCTGCCTTGACCACTGGACCAACATTTACATCACTTACTGGACGCCGGTATAAGCGCCAGACACCCACTCTACTCTAAGAAAGGACAAAACCATGAAAACGAAATTCAAAATCCCTCGGTGGGCACTCTTCACCGTTATCATTCTGGCCTTTATCGGTGGTCTCTTTGCCATCTCCATGCTGCCTGCTTTCGCATCACGTGAAAGCTCTCCGCCTTTGGCAGTAGCAGAAGCCGCGCAGAACGAGGAAAAGGACGCAAATTCTGATGCTCAGACTCCCGAAGCAAACGAGACATCCGATGAGCATGGAAGCACTGAAACTCCCGTAGAGGACGAGCCTCAGGCAGACGATGCTGTCGTCGTTGAAGCGACTCCCTCCGAAGAGCCTGTTCAGGAAACTCCAACCACCTGTTCCTACTGCGGCAGCGCAGAACACACCAAAGACTACTGTGCCGTCCGTGCCGTGGACAATGGCGCCGTTGGACGGCTCCGGATTCCCTCTGTCGGTGTTGACGTGGCTGTTTACGACGTCACTTGGTACTCTCTGCAGCACACCACCGAAGGCGATAACTACGCGCAGGCCGTTACAGATGCATTGGACAGCGCCGCACAAATCGTCTATCTCGGCCAGACCGTTATTGGCGACCATAATAATCAGGGCTTCTCCGCCATCAACAACTGTGCCGAGGGCACTTACGCCTACATCGACATAGGCGACTCTGTCTTGACCTATGTTTGTACCGGCATCCAGCATGGTCGTAACCCCAGTGGTTATCTCACTGGTGCCGATGGCGACAGTGTCTACACATCCTACTTCAATCCCAATGGTCTGACGCTGTATACCTGTCTCGACCACAACTTCAATGTTGCCCTTGTGACATTCCAGCCTGCTTAAAGGGGGTGCAGTTTTAATGAAAACAAAGAAGATTTCCCGCCGCGCTGTTACGCTGGCTGCCTTTTTGCTGGTAAGTGCATCATCTTTACATATGGCTTGTGCAGAGGCTTCGGTGCCTTTCGATTACTTTACTGATGACCTCTCTGTGTCCGCTGACGCCGTTGCTGAGGAAGATAAATACCGGCCTCCTGAGTGGTTCACAAAAGAAAATGTTGTAAGTGAAGTGGACTCAGACACGCCTCCGGGGGAGACTCCTACCCCTGCGGGCGAACCCTCTGTGGCGACCCCCGTGCCTGAGCCCGCACCGGAAACCGCAGCAGCCTGCAGCTATTGCGGCAGCGCAGGGCACTCGCAGAATAGGTGTGCCGTTTACGCTGTCGAACAGCGAGGTGCCGTTGGGCGTTGGTCTATCCCTTCTATTGGAATAGATGTCGCTTGTTTCACCTATGTGCTTGGAAGCGATTCTTTCGAGTACGGACAGGCAATTTGTGACGCTGCCGATAGTGCCGGCTACAGTGCGTATGGGAGCCAGTATCTCATTGCAGACCACAACTATCAGGGCTTTTCTGCCATAGCCAACTGCGCGGTTGGTGCGGTGGGATATATGGATTACGGAAACAGTCGAACAGAATATGTTTGTACTGGGGTGGAGTATGGGCACAATGAAGGCACGGAACTGACTGATAATGACGGAAACGATGTTGCGTACAACAACAGTGGAGGAATTACCCTTTACACCTGTTACAACGGCTGGCAAAACGTCGTCATAGCGTATTTTACTCCGGTTTAACCGCTGGCCGCTGATGCTGAAGGATATTTGAGGTTGGTTGTGCGGCGGCGCATCCAATCTTACGTATCCCAGTTCTGAAAGGAAATGATAAAAATGGCACGTCCCGTTGAAACCATAGACCCCAAGTTAGAAACGAGCAGATATATAACTGTTGATGGGGAGTATGAAGAACGAGAATCCTTTGCCGGAATGGTTTACAGCGACTCTTTACTGCAATCATTCTTCAGGAGGACTTGGAAGCGGCTTGAAGATGCCGCGAACGCCCATCAGGATACTCCCTGATGGGCATTTTTCCCAAGAACTTACGACTTGTCATTTTTTTATGTGGGTTGTATAATATAGGTGAACGTCTTTGCAGAGGGCGTAACTTATAGGAAAGGGGACTTATGCCTACAGAAAGAAAGAAGAAAACAACAAAAGAAGAAAACGCAAAAAATAACTCAACAAAAAACACAATAAAAAAACCAAGAAACTCAACAAGTAACACGAAAAGCAAGAAAGAAAGCAAGTCTCTTTTGGGGTTAAAGGACCTGATGGAAGATACGTCTCCAGAAAAAGTCGTCGGCTGTTATGTTCGTGTATCTACCGATGCACAGGCGGAGCAGGGATATTCTATACCTGACCAAACAGCCAAATTGCAGGCCTTTTGTACCGTAAAAGGCTGGGAGAACGCGAAATTCTACACGGACCCCGGATTCAGCGGCAGCAACTTAAATCGACCGGCAATGCAGGAAATGATATCCGATGCGATGGAAGGGAAGCTGAAGGCGGTTGTCGTCTTCAAGCTGGACCGTCTCTCCAGAAGTCAGAAGGATACTCTTTATTTAATTGAGGATGTGTTTCTTCCGAACGAAGTGGATTTTGTAAGCATTTCCGAGGCCCTTGACACTACCACTCCATATGGACGAGCGATGATAGGTATTTTGAGCGTCTTCGCCCAGTTGGAACGCGAGAATATCTATATGCGAACCCGTATTGGAATGATGGGTCGTGTAAGCGCGGGGTATTGGCGTGGCGGCGGAAACGTTCCGTTTGGCTATGATTATGACAAGACAAGCAAATCCCTTATCCCAAATGCTGACGCGCCAAAAGTGCCACAGGCTTACGACCTCTACATCAAGGGCTATAGTTGCCAGAAAATTGCGGATATGCTCGGACTAAGTAGCGAACAGCTCGTGAGGAATATTCTCACCAAGCGCACATATTGCGGCTACATCAACTACAAAGGCAAAGACTACAAGGGTTTCCACGAGCCTTTGATTGATGAAGAGCGGTTCATGCTCGTGGCTGCAGAAATGGAACGCCGTGGGAAGGAAAACCTCGCAGTCTGCGGCAACAATAAATATTATCTTCTTACCGGGCTTGTTTTCTGCGGAGATTGTGGCGCCAGAATGCGGTACATGAAGTGGGGGAAGTATATCCGTATCGTCTGCTACTCGCACACGTGTAAAAAGAACATGGTTAAGGACCCCGATTGTCCAAACAAGGGCGTTCGCGCAGATGAACTTGAGAAGGTTGTTATCTCAAAACTTTTTGACATTGGTACTGACATTTCTCTCGACGATTTTGACGACACCCACGTGCCTGCAAGTGCAGCAGAAATCCTGACGAACCGGATAGATGAGCTGAAGGAGTCTCTCAGGCGCCTATATGGGCTCTATGCCGACATCGGAGACCCCATGGTGTACGAGCGCATTGAGGATGTGCGAGGACAGCTCCACGTATTGCAGAGACAGCTTGCAAGCGAGGAAACGCAGAAACTCAAGGAAGAGCACATCAACTACGTCCGTGAGAAAATTCAGACTATTGGAGACCTCTGGCCCCATCTTACTCCTATGGAGCGCCAAACTCTTGTTCGTGATTGTGTTGAGAAGGTTATTTTGCATCACAACGGACGTGTTGAGGTTTACTACACTTTCCATATGATTAGCGCCTATTAGGAAAACACACTGTCAAAGGGGTTCGTAGCGGGGGTTAGCCCGCTACTGTGGTATCTTCCGTAGTGTTGATTTCAATGTACTCGGCAATCTTGCGGAGCTCGTCA
>OGPT01002945.1_pt1 | contig 12980 bp, 17 predicted proteins | sample 1552951 | NCBI WGS metagenome assembly OGPT01 (sample SAMEA2580224, study PRJEB22360) | human gut metagenome | biome: human gut; feature: human-associated habitat; material: faeces | place: Denmark | collected 2008/2010
CATAAATATTTTTACAGGTGGTACAAAAGATGTTTTAAGTGTAATGCCATTAATTGAATATATTTTGCCTTATGTAAAAGAAGCTCGTAAAACAAAAATGAATAAATATCTTAATAAAAAATCATCTAATGGTGTGATGGAATAATGAATATTTTAACTTCATCATTACCTACAAAAATAATGGTCAATGATAATATTTATGATATTAATTATGATTATCGTACTGTTATTAATATTTTACTTGCTTTTGAAGATTCTGAGTTAACTCAAGAAGAAAAAGTATTTATAATGATTGAAAATCTATATAAAACCGAAATTCCACAAGAAGATATAGAAGAAGCTATTTCTAAGGCAATTAAGTTTATAGATTGTGGAGAAGATTATTCTTCAAATAAAACTAAATCTAGAGTTTATTCATTTAATAAAGATGCAAATTATATCTTTACGGGTATTAATTCTACGCATCACATTGATATTGATGAAAAACCGAATCTGCACTGGTGGAAATTTGTTAGTTTTTTTATGGATATGTCAAGTGAGTGTATGTTTGGTGAACTTGTATATTATCGTACAAGAAAAGCTGAAGGTAAATTAACAAAAGAAGAGAAACAACAATATGAAAAAATTAAGGATTTAGTAGATTTAGAGAAAGTTAATATTCAATCAGAAGCAAGAAAAGAATTTTTTGAAGAATTTCATAAAACTAAAAAATAGGAGGTGGTATACTGGCAATAAAAAAAGGTGCTGTAATTGTAGATACTAAATTAAATAATCAAAAGATAACTAAAGATTTCAAAGATTTAGAAAAAAGCACTGAAAAATTAATTGATAAATATAATAGGTCCGTTGATAGTATTAAAAGTCAAGAACTAGCTATTTCTAAAGTAAAAGCTAAGATGGATGAATTAGTAAGTGGAAATAAAGAACCAGCAAGTGTAAAATCATTAGAAAATGGACTTAAGAAAGCCGAAAAAGAAATTGATGATTTAGAAAAACAATATAATCAAACAATTGAGCAAATTTCACAAAAACAAGTTGATTTGGAATTTGCACAAGGATTAGGTAAAACTGATGAGGTTGCATCAATTAAGGTTGAACAAGGAAATTTAGATAGTAAAAGTTTAGAACTTGCTACACAATTAGAAAATGCTAAAGATAAAGCTCAACAATTAAAACAAGAACTTGAACAAACAAAATTAAATCCTGGCAATTCAGTAGAGGCTCAACAATTATCTCAACAACTTGAAGTGATGAATAGCGAACTAAGTCAAACTAAAGAAGAAGCTAATCAAACAAAAAATGAAATTGTTGAAGCATTTCAAAGAAAACACTTATTAAATTTTGGAGACGGATTTAACGATATAGGTAAAAAAATTGATAAATTCAAATCTAGAATGACTAAACTGATAGGAACTGCTATGATTTTTAATTTATTAAGAAACAGTCTTACTAATTTAAGAAATGGATTTATCAGTTTGCTTAAAACTGATGATAATTTTTCATCTAGTCTAAATCAAATAAAAGCAAACTTGATGACTGCGTTTGTTCCAATTTACAATGCCTGTTTGCCTGCAATTAATTCATTAATGAATGCACTATCAAAGGTCACAGGTACTTTAGCTATGTTTGTATCAGGACTTTTTGGTACAAACTTAGAAGATGCCAAAAATCAGGCAAAAGGATTAACAAAAGCATTAGATAGTACGAAAAAAAGTGGAGAAAAAGCAAGTGGAGCTTTAGCTAGTTTTGATAATCTTGAGGTTATTTCTGATAATAGTTCAGGGAGTGCAAACAGTCCAAGTGTTGATTATAGTGGTGAAATAACATATAGTCAAAAATTATTAGATATTTTAAATCAAATTAAAAGCTTTGTTGTGGACAATAAAGAGGTTATTTTAGGACTATTAGCTGGTATTGCAGCTGGATTAGTTTTAATAAAATTAGGCTTAGATGGAATAATGGCACTTGGAATCGGTTTAATCATTGCTGGAATAGTTACTTTAGTTCAAGGAATAATTAATTTCATGAATGATCCTTCGTGGGAGAATTTCTCTACTATATTGACAGGACTTGCCCTTATACTTGCAGGAGTTGCTGTTGCGATGCTAGCAGTAGATGCAGCTAATCCAGTTGCATGGATAGTGCTTGCTATAGCAGTTATTACTGCGTTGGTCGCACTGATAATTAAATATTGGGATGAAATATGTGATATTTTAGGAAAAGCTGGTCAATGGTTTTATGATCATGTTATTAAACCAATAGCTGATTTTTTTGTTGGAATGTGGAATGGCTTAAAAAATGGTGCAATTGATGCATGGAACGGAATTAAATCTGTATTTAGCACTGTTGGTAAATTTTTCAAAGATACTTTTACTAATGCATGGAATGGTGTAAAAAAGGTATTTAGTACAGGTGGCAAAATTTTTGATGGTATAAAAGATGGAATTATTAATGGATTTAAAGCTATTGTTAATGCAATTATTAAAGGAATTAATAAAGTTGTAAGTATTCCATTCAATGGTATTAATACAGCTCTTACTAAAATTAGAGATATTTCTATTTTAGGTGTATCTCCATTTAAGAAGATAATAAAAACAATAAGTGTACCTCAAATTCCACAACTAGCTGAAGGTGATGTAATTCCACCGAGACATAAATTCTTAGCTATGCTAGGAGATCAAAAACATGGAACTAATATTGAGGCACCACTTGAAACAATTAAACAAGCAAATAGGGAAGTAATGCAAGAATTTATGGGTGCTCTTTCTGGACTTAATAATGATGAGAAAGAAATAGTATTTAGAAACTTAACAATAGTTGCACAATTTGGTAATAAGGACTTTGCTAAAATTGTCGTTGAAGCAGTTAGAATGGCTGAAAGAGAAATGGGAAAGCAATTATTTGTTAGTGCATAAAGGAGTGATTAGATATGGATAAAATTAAAATTATAAATATAGATGATAGCTCTGATTATTTTGAAATTCCATATGAATGGCTTAAGGAAGGAACACAAGGACCATATTTAAATGATTTAGAGGCAAGTGCCGAAAGAGGTAAATTAACTGGAACTCTTAGTCGTGTAAGATGTGCTGAGGTTCCAGCAGCAACTCTTGATATTATAAAATCATTAACTCAAAAAGAATTGTACCCACTTTTAAGATTATTAAGAAAAGTAGCAATTAATATTAGATATTTTGAAAAATATGAAAATAAATTCATTACTAGAAAATTTTATGCAAAAAAACCTAATCCAGCATGGAAAAAAATTCCAGAAGATAATAATACCGATAATATAGAATATGAAGCTTTTACAATAGAATTCTCAGGGTATGAGGATGTGAATGTTGAATGACATATAAAGACATAAACAATTCAGCTATACAGTCTTTTGAATATGAAACTACTATGATTAGTGATGGCAGTATTATTGGCATATGTGAATTAGGAAAAGCAACTATTCAATTATTAAATAATAGTAATCAATATAGCGTATATAAGGATTCATGGATAAAAACAGTTCATGGATCCTTTTATATTTACAGTGTAGAACCTGTTCAGGAAAAAGTAAGTATTAAATTAAATTGCTATGATATTAAATATAAATTAGATACTCTATATGATAGTACAAAGCATAAATTTCCATGCACTTTAAAAGCTTATAGAAATTCTATTTTTGACAGCTGTGATGTTTCATACGATGATAGTGATTTTCCAAATAGTGACTTAATCTTAAATGAGGAACCTTATATTGAAAATGGTTCAAGTAATAGAACTGTTATTAAAATGATAGCACAAGCTGGTGCAAGTGCAGTTATTACAGATAAAAACGATAAATTTTATTTTGTATGGTTCACTGATAAAATTCATACCGTGAATGACTGGATAGAATTAACTACAGAAAAGCAAAAATCATCTCCAATTAATTTGGTTGTGTTAGGAAGAGGAGATACTGAAGATAATGTATATTACCCAGAAGAAAAGCCAAGTAATCCTGTAGAGTTTAGAATTAACAATAATTATATTTTAGATCCACAAGATACTTCTAGTACAGAAGATTTAAGATATACTACTAGAATTCCTGTCTATAATCAAGTAAAGGGATTTTCTTATTTGATTTTTAGTATGAGAAGTCAGCAAATCAATAATAAATTATCTATAAGATTAGGTGAACAAATAAAGTTCGTTGATATTTGGGGAAATGAACTAATAGCTCCGATAATGACTAAAAAAATCAATTGGTTAGGTGGAAATTTAGAAAATGATGATAATTATGAAATAACTTTATCTGCAGATAAAATATCAGAATCATCTACTCAAATAAAATATGCATCTAATTTAAAAAATGATGTTATGAGAGTGGAAAGAAAAGCTGATAAAAATTCAGGTTTAATTCAGGATATAATCACTGAAAATAAAGAAAATTCAGATAAGCTAGCTAAATTAGAAATAGATATAGATAGCATTACTGGTGAAGTAGAACATAAATACAATTTTTTAGATGAAGCTGAGGGGAAAAATCAACTAGAGCTAGATAATAGTTTGGAATATCAACCTGTTTCTTTTAACATACAAGGAAATACAGAAAAAATTTTATATTTTTATCCTACTGATATATTATATCCAAGGAATGATTTATACCCATTAGGAATTACAGAAGGGAGTTGTGAATAGTGAAAATAACTTTATGCATTGACAAGCAAGAAAGAAAAAGCCCGTCAAGTGAATTAAGACAATACTCAATAGACATTGGTTGTCCTCTAAGATCAATTGATGATACCTATGATGAATTAAAAATTATAACTGATGACGAAAACAAACTTGTAGGTTCAATTATTAGAAGATGCTATATCGACAAATATGGTGTTCTTAAAAAATTATTGTCAGAAGAAACTCAAGAATTAGTATTGCCTGAGATTAAATTGTTTGAGGGTACTAATTATATTTATATTAAAGAATTTACTAATCTTAATATGAAAATAGAATATCTAACAAATGCCGAAATGAACAAGTATTTTGCTAGTAAAGTAGAAATGAAGACTACTGTTAAACAGACCTATGATGAAATAATGCTTTCTGTTTCTGAAAAAGCTGGTAAAGAAAATATAATATCATATATAAATCTAAGTAAGGAAAAAATTAAAATTGATGGAAAAAGATTAGAACTTGCTAATTTTATAATTACTGATAATAAGTTATACAGTGAGATTAGATTAAAATACGATTATACGAGTGAAGATATACAAAAAATACAAGATTATTATCTTGAAAAAATAACGCTAACTGATGAAGAGTTTGAAAAATATGACATAAATAAAGATGGTGTAGTAGATTTGTTTGATGCAGTAATGATTAATATACAGATGAAGTCAAATATTTCTAAAACAAATCCAGGTAGATTTGAAATTGATACACAGCCAGATAATCTAAATGTTATTAATATGTATGACGGAGCAAGAAACCTTAAATATTATCTTGGTTATTGGCAAACAGCACTTAGCAAAGTAACTGCAGAATCAATAACAACTGATTCGTTGAATACTAAAAGCTTACACGCTAATAATTTGGATTGTGGAAGTAGTGAGTGCAATTCTAATGATTATACAACTGTTAGTTTCAACAATTCATTTTCTATAGTTCCTAGCGTTGTTGCTACTCCAATCACATCTAGTGGTGATATTATTAGTTTAAAGATAATTGATGTAACTAAACAGAATTTTAAAATAAAAGTATCTGGAATATCAACAGTATCTTTCAACTGGATAGCTATCTCAAAATAATAGGAGGAATAAAATTATATGAAAAATAAAATAAAATTAAATATTCAAAGATTTAGTTATACACCATATGAACCAATAAATTTTGAAAATGGTACATTAAAAACACCTGGTTCTGTTAATTTAGCAACAGGAGAAATCACAATGCCTGTCTACGAAGGTAAGGCTCCAGTAAATGCCAAAAATTTAAATCATGTTGAAGCCGGTATTGCAAATTTAGAGACATCATCAATTTTTTATCAAGTAATTGGCGAAATAGATGAATCTACTGGTGAAATCACATATTATGAAACAACTCAAACAGTATCTTCTGATACTGAATAAAAAAATAAAAAACGAAAGGATGATAGTTGTGAAAAACTTAAAATTTAAGATGGGGGGGGGGGTTGCTATTTAAGCAACACCACACCCCAAATGGAAAGGAGGAAAATATTTAATTTTTCTTCTTTTCTTTTTCGAAAAAGTGGTGGTCGTTTATGAAAATTGCTAATTTTGTAGATAAATTAGGTAATATTCTTTTACCTGATTTTGTAAAACAAATCATTACTAATTCAAAAACGGAAGTGCCATCTAGTTTTGCAGTAGCAAATGCTATAAAAGATGAATATGCTATAGCTGTTTTGCCATCAAATATTTCGTTTTCAGGTGAGGCATGGCAACAAAATGAGTTATCACTTACAGAATTTAATAATACATCTAATCAAAAATTAATTTTTTCAAACGGAAAAATAAAAATAGGTAAAAATGTATCAAGGATTAAAGTTACTTCTAGTTTTAATTGTGCTAAAGCAAATGCCAAATCTGCAATATACGGTCGTATTATAAAAAATGGATCTGCTGTCACAAATCAAATGCTAGATGAGTCTTTATCCTTTGGTTCATTGACTACAACTACGATTTTTGATGTTAAAGAAAACGATGTAATTGGTCTTGCATGGATATTTACCGTAGCAAATTCAAAGGCAAACTTATTAGGCGCTAGTAGTTATTTTGAAACATATATGATGATAGAAATAATTAAATAGTAATTTTCATAATAGCTTAATAGCTAATTAAATGAAAAAATTAGTACAACTAAAAAATAAAGAAAATGAAAACTTAGATCCAATTAATATAAATTATGAAAAAAGGTTACAGAAACTAGAAAGTGTAATTTTATTTGCAGGAGAAAGCAAGAATAAAAAAATTATATTAAATGACAATGTAGAGAATTATAAATATATAGAAGTATTTTATTATCGTCAATATGAATCATCAGCAAAAACTTGTAATTCAACTAAAATAATAGCTGAAAGTGGAAGAGTAATTAAATTATCACTTATTTGGATTGATGGAAATGTTAATATTCACGCTGCAAGATATCAGCTGCAAAATAATTCTCTAAATTATGTCAATGGTGGTTACACAATTTCGCCAACTGGAACAAGCACAATCACTAGTTCTTCTCAACCAAATTCTGAAATAACGGTTGAAAAAGTAATTGGATATAAGTAGAAAAATTAAATATCAGAAATGATATGAAAAAATTAGTAAAACTATTTGATAAAACTGGTAATGAATTAGTACCAGATAATATTAAAAACAGTAAATCCACAAGCAAAACTGATGCATATAGCTGTAATTATATAAATAATCTAAATATCAAAAATGAGACCATTGTAGGAATGCTTCAGCAAACCGTTAATTTTGAAAGTGCTTCTAAAAAATTTAATTTTAATGAAGATGCAAAAACTACTAATGCAAAGGAATATCTTTCTATTACAACAGATGGAATCAAAATAGGTAAAGGTGTTCATACGATAAAAGTCACCTACAATGTTAGACTGGACTGGAATGCTCCAATAGACAAAAGTTATTATTTTATTATTAACAAAAATACTGGCGAATATTGGGATAGCCATTCATGTATTAGAAAGACAAATCAAATTCAACAAGTAATCAGTTTTACTAAAATTATAAATGTTTCAGAAAATGATATTATCAGTTTGGTTTATAGTGGTGATGCTGGAAGTACAGAGATAAAAGCATCTCTTATAGTTGAAATTTTAGATTAAAGAAAGGAAATAAAGATGAAATTAATAGAAATATTAAATGATTATTGGGCTTTGATTTTAGTAGGTCTATTATCCTTAATAGAAGTTGTACCTATTAAGATATCACCAATAGATTTTATTGGCAAAAAACTAAATAAGTCAACGAATGAAAAGTTGGACAAGCTCGATAAAAAGATAGAAGATTATCATCAAGAAGATGCTAAAATTTTAATAAGTGATTTTGTTCAGGATATTAAAAATGGTGAAACAAAGTCTGAAACGCAATGGATTGCAATGTTGAACTTTGTAAATGAATATATTGCTAAAGGTTGGAATTCTAAAGTAAAACAAGATGCAATTTTTATAGAAAATGAGTATCGAAAATTATTTTTTTAGGAGGAATAAAATGAAAGAAAAAATAGCTAAATTAATAGATTTAAAATCTATTATTACATTAACATTAGTAATTACACTTGAAATTTTAATTATAAAAGGAAATAAATTAGATAGTGATTTATTCTTATTATTTTCAAATATAATAACTATGGTTATTACTTATTTTTTTACAAAAAAATCAAATAAAGAGGGTGAATAATAAATATGAAAGATTTTACATTTGGAATGAAAAATATGAGAATTACTCAAAGTTATAACGGTACAGTATCTCATAAACCTCATTGGTATAATTCAAAAGATTATGCAGATTACCCAATTGATATTGCTGGCATTGATGGAGGACAAGATATATATTATGCTACTGTCGATATGCAAGTAATGGCTATTAAAGGAATTCATAACTCAATGACAAATACCATTTGGTTAGTGGCAACCGAAAAGTGTAATACGCCAAGTGGCATTATGAAGCCGTTTATTGCATTGACACATTGGAACGATAATGACCCTTATGTTAATACATTAAAAGTTGGAAATGTAATAAAAGCAGGACAGCCAATTTGTAGAGAGGGTATTGATGGAGTAACTACTAATCATTTGCATTTAGTATGTGGTAATGCAGATAAAAGCTGTGGAGATGGTCTAATTCAAAATAGTAATGGTAAATGGGTATCAAAAGGTTGGTGCATGAAACCAGAAGAAGTTATGTTTATTGATAAAGAATTTACGAATGTTTTATCTACTAGTGATTTAACATTTAGGGATAAACCAAAAGAAGAAATAAGAGATAATTCATTCTTAGGCTCTAAAGGTTATTTAACCTTGGGAGATAGTGGAGATAATGTTAGTAAAATAGCTTCATTCATGAGAAAAACATTCCCAGCTTATACTTCAAGTAAGGCATTAGGTAGTTACTACGGTAAGTACATTAAAGCTAGTATAACAGAGTTTCAAAAAAGAACCGGTTTACTAGCAGATGGTAATATTGGACCTATTACTTTAGCTAAATTAAAAGAATATGGATTTAATGAATAATTAAAGAGTCTATCAGTTTCCTAATGTCGGGAAAATGGTAGGCTCTTTTTTTGTTTATTGTAAAAAATAATAAATTAGTTTAGATAATATTAAATAGCACTAAAAATCATTAAAAAGTACAAAAAATTAGTAAAAAAATTAAAAAAATATAGAAAAAATAATCTTTTTGCTGTATATTTATATTGTGGTTAGGAGTTTTATAAGTAATTATTGCATTTTTTTGCGTGTTATGATATAATACAGACCACAAATTGAAGGGGAGTACCTATTCAATTTATAATAGTACATACAAGAAACGACAAGTTTCAGCTAGAATGTGCTATTTAATATAAGTGAGTAATGGAGGATAGAAAGCCATCGCCTATCACGGATTAATAATAATCTTAAGTGTAGGACTAGTAATAGTTCGATGAGATGTCCAAGTGATGCAAGGACCTATTACTCATGAGCTCATACATTGTATGGGCTCTATTTTTTTGAAATTAATGTAGTTGGGAGTAAAAACATGAAGAGAATTTTAGGAGAGGTAAGTAATGAAGTAGTACAAAAGTGGCAACTTGATGAGTACAAAAATAAAAAAATAGTAATGTATCCAGAAGCAAAAGAACATAGCAGAGATAGACATATTAATGACTATAAAAATGAAGAAGATTACTATTTTGTTATGGATTCTCTTGAAGAAATAATTAATAATCCTGACTATGTTTTCTATGATAAATCTAAAGCAGGTTTAGAATACTATAAAAATGTTAAAGGCAACATCTTAGTAGCTGTTAGAGTTATTCCTGGTAAAGAATTAAAGGTGCGAAGTGTATATCCGGTTGAACAGGAAAAAATTGATAATAGAAAGAAAAAAGAAATGGATATGAAAATGTATAATAAGTATGTTGTTGGTGTAGAAAATTAACCATGATTCATTCCTAGTTTTATTTTATATAATTTTTCTTAAATATATCTTCAAACTTTAAATCAGGATAAGCACTATCAAAAAGTGCTTGTCCTCTTTTTTTATACTTATTAGATAAAACAGGGTTTGAATGCATCATTTGATGATGATAATTACAAAGTGGTATAGTAAGACCAAACTTCATAGAATTGATTCTGTTTTTACCATATATTACTTCATGTATATTATCTTTCTTTTTGCCACAAATAATGCAATGATCTAAGTCATCAGTAAATAAACTGAATCTATTTCGTTCTAATTTAGCAAGTCTGCTGCTCTTTGTTTTTATTTTTGCACAATATTTTTGACTTTTTGTGCATTCTTTATTATCAGTAATATTTTTTTTCACAATTTTTGTGCATTTTTTATATTCTTTGTAAGAACAATTACTACAATCCCTTAAACATATTTCTTCTTTATTTCTTTTACATTCAAATTTGTGATTAAATTTTTGTTTTAAGTATATACAATTACTCATATTGTTAGCTCCTTAGTTTAGTACTAACAATATTTTGCAAATGGTTCATCCAAAAGTAATATGTCAGGGTCAGTAGCAAGTGTCCTAATTAAAGCAACTCTTTGAATGTAGTGAAGACACTTTTTATCTTTTTCTTTGATTTTATATTAATTTGAAATGTTTTATTTTAGTTTAACTTTATTTTTTACAGAGTTATTTATTTTCTATTTGCTTATCTTCATCTATATATTGATAGTTAAGTGCATTTTGATTTGATATAGCTGACTTTTTTGTCTGTTTTTCATATGACTTTCTAGCATCACTTGCAACTTGTCCACCACGCCTAGCAACATTTATATTTTCATTTAATCCTTCTGGATGTTCGGAAAGTGCTATATCACGAGTAGCAAGTTCTCCTAAATCTGCAAGAGTAACTTCTATATCAGTCATATTATCTCTTAAAGATTCTTTTCTTAAACCTTTATGTTGTTTATATTGTTTAGCAGTCATACCAGACCAATTTTTATATATTTCATTAGTGAGCATAGCAAATTCTAAATTACTTTCAATGCCACCGTCTTTCCATACATCAGTTAATTTTTTTCTTTCTTGGATACCTTTAATTCTTTTAGAAATCCAAGCTTCATCATATCCTTTGGCACGATATGTGTCTATTGCTCTTTGCATAGTTAGTGATGGATCAAACACTTCATCAATTCTTTCACTTCCTAAATGTGCTAACCATTGTTTGATAGGTTCAGCATTCTTACTAGGAATAGATTCAATTATTCTAAACATACCTTCAATATCACATACATCAGTATTATAATATTTACCATCTGATGATTTTAATTTCAGTTGGTTACATTTTGTAACCGACTCATTTCCTTCTTTTTTTAATCGGTGCTTTAAAACTTTCCAATAATTTCTTGGATTATCACTTCCTGTCAAAACTCCTATAATATCAATAACACTAATATAGTATTTTTCATCATCTTTATCCCAAATTGTTCTTATTGCTTCATCATTAAATATCTTATTAATTAAATGCATATTTTCTTGTTTCATTTTTTATCACATCCTTTTCTTGTATATTTTGGTTATGTAAGTAGAGATTATTCAAAATTCCATTTAATTTGAATATCTCTACTATTTTTTTCTTCATTTAACTTTCCAATATAGATTTTATCAATAAATTCATCTACAATAACTCTGTTTAATTCTTCTAATTTTTGGTATTTACTAAACATTTCTTTATTATTTTTAGAAGATTCTTCTTTCATTTTATAATAATCAATTTCATTATCAATAGACTTGATTTGATTTTTGTAATTATCTTCATCATTATTATAATTTGTAATTAAATCTTTAAATTGTTCTGGAGTAACAACTCCATTAACTTTATCTTCATAAAGATTTTTTAAATAATTTTTAGTCTTTGCCATTTGATTAACTATATTTTCTTTTTGTTTTTCTAATAAATTGATTTTTTTAGTGAACTTATTATTTTCTTTTTTTAAAGATTCAGTTTCTAGAATATTTAAATCATAAAACTTTTTAACTTTTTTATTAATATGACTTAATACTAGTTCTTCTAGAGCGTCATATCTAATCGCTGATTTATTTATACAATCATTATAACCATCTCTGTTATTAGAACATACCAAATACTCATGTTTAGAAGAATTTTTCTTTCTCATATAGCGACCACATTCTTTACAAAATACTTTGCCAGAGAAGTTATGAACAATTCCTGTTGATTTCATAACATGTCCTCCTAAAATTATTTTTTCAATTCTCATATATAATAACACAAATATAAAACTTGGTCAATTATTTTTGTAAAAATTTGTTATTTTTTAACTAACAAATGTAAAGTTTAATGTTAATAGTTATCTTTCCTGTTTATTTATTTTTAATTACAAAAATACCCACAGTTTCATTACTAACATCAAATTTTGGTTTGTCTTAGCAGTTCCATTAGTTTTCAACTATGGGTATTTTAATAAACAATCCATTGAACGCTACTGACCTGCTTCTTCATCCTCGCTTTCGCTGTAGCAATTATTTAGGATTTTTTTTATGCATTGATTTATTTCATTTCTTTCTTTACATTCTGCCTTCTTTTTTCCTTCACATTTAGGTGGCTCTAATTCTAATGGTTTAACATTCTGAAGTAGCAAATCACCCTCTACAAATTTTAGACATGGATTACTTTCAGCTTCATGTGTATTCATTTTAGGTGGTATAGTTTTTCCAATTGTATTAAATTTATATGCTTCATAGTATACAGTTCTCAAATATAATGTTATGCCTGCTGACATTGTACCTGTTGCCGGATC
>OGPT01002947.1_pt1 | contig 12976 bp, 9 predicted proteins | sample 1552951 | NCBI WGS metagenome assembly OGPT01 (sample SAMEA2580224, study PRJEB22360) | human gut metagenome | biome: human gut; feature: human-associated habitat; material: faeces | place: Denmark | collected 2008/2010
GGCCCGACGATGATCCGCGCCGCCGCCAAGAACCACGAGTCCGTCGCCGTGATCGTTGATCCGACCGACTACGCCTCCGTCGTCGCCGAAATCAAGGCCGAAGGCGGTGTCACGGCCGCGACGCGCCTCGCGCTCGCCAAGAAGGTCTTCGCCCATACCGCCCGCTACGACGGCATGATCACGAACTACCTCACGAGCCTTGACGAAAACAACCAGCGCACCCGCTTCCCGCAGGTCCTCACCCGCCAGTGGGAAAAGGTCCAGGACATGCGCTACGGCGAAAATCCGCACCAGGCTGCCGCCTTCTACCGCGAATCCTCCGTTGCGCCGGGCCTTCTCGCCGGCTATGAACAGCTTCAGGGCAAGGAACTCTCCTACAACAACATCGCCGACAGCGATGCCGCTTGGGAATGCGTCCGCTCCTTCGAGGCTCCCGCCTGCGTGATCATCAAGCACGCCAATCCGTGCGGCGTCGCCGTGGGCATCAGCTCCGCCGAAGCCTACTCCAAGGCCTTCCAGACGGACTCCAAGTCCGCCTTCGGCGGCATCATCGCCTTCAACCGCGAAGTGACCGGCGAATGCGCCGAGCTCGTTTCCCGCCAGTTCGCCGAGTGCATCATCGCTCCGAGCTTCTCCAAGGAAGCTGTCGAGATCTTCGCCGCCAAGAAGAATCTCCGTCTTCTCACGGTCGCTCTCGGCAAGGCCCACAACGACTTCGACTTCAAGCGCGTCGGCGGCGGCCTGCTCGTTCAGACGCCCGACAACCAGATCTGCGCCGAAGGCGCCCTGCGCTGCGTGACGAAGCGCCAGCCAACGTCGTCCCAGATCGCCGACCTGATGTTCGCCTGGAACGTCGCCCGCTTCGTGAAGTCCAACACGATCGTCTATGCCCGCGGCGGCATGACGCTCGGCGTCGGTGCCGGCCAGATGAGCCGCGTCGACTCCGCCCGCATCGCCATGCTCAAGGCTGAAGAGGCCGGTCTCTCTCTCGAGGGCTCCGTGGCCGCTTCCGACGCCTTCTTCCCGTTCCGCGACGGTCTCGACGTCGTGGTGGACGCCGGCTGCACGGCCGTCATCCAGCCGGGCGGCTCCATCCGTGACGACGAAGTGATCGCCGCCGCCGACGAGCGCGGCATCGCCATGGTCTTCACGGGCGAACGCCACTTCCGCCACTAAGGCGGTCCCGAGGCGCGGGGAGCCGTGAGGCTCCTGCGCCTCAAACGCAGCGGTGAGCGGCGTTTCGACGCCGCCTCCGCGTACCGAATGCAAGCCGCTCCCCGACGGGAGCGGTTCCGTGCTTACAAGGGAGTCATCCGTGACCAACTTCAATCCTTCCCGCCGCAGAGTGCTGTGCGCTGGCGTGCTTGCAGGCGCCTTCACGGCATGTCCTGCGCTTGCCGAACTTCAGGTCTCCATCACGGGCGTGGGCGCCAATCAGCTCCCGATCGCCGTCAAGGTGTTTGAAGGCTCCGGCGCCACGGGGTTCGATGCTGCGGCCGTCATCGGAGCCGACCTTGAGCGATCCGGCGCGTTCCGCCTGATCCCGACGGGCGCCGAAGGCGAACCCGAGAACCTTGAAAAGCCCGCGAGCCTCGAGGCCTTCGGCAAGCTCGGCGCGAACGCGCTCGCCGTGGGCCGCGTCAGCCGTCTTCCCGACGGCCGCTGGGAGCTCACCTACTATCTGCACAACACCGTGACGGGTGCGCTGACGGACTCGGCCGTCTTCACGACGTCGGGCAACGACGTGCGCATGTGCGCGCACCGCATCGCCGACCGCATCTACACGAATCTCACGGGCGAAGGCCCGATCTTTGCGTCGAAGCTCGTCTACGTGGCCCAGCTCGCCCGCAACCGCTATGAGCTCGTCATCAGCGACAGCGACGGCGGCAACCGCCAGGCCGCCCTTCAGTCCCATGAACCGATCATCTCCCCCGTCTGGTCTCCCGACGGCAAGAAAATCTCCTACGTGAGCTTCGAGGACCGCAAGCCGATCATCTATGTTCAGGAGCTCGCGACGGGCGCCCGTCATGCGATCTGCGCCTTCCGCGGCAACAACTCCGCGCCGGCCTTCAGCGCCGACGGCGGCACGCTTGCCGTGGCGCTCTCCCGCGACGGCCTCACGCAGATCTACCTGATGAACGCCAACGGCACCGGCCTGCGCCGCTTTACGAAGAGCTACGGCATCGACACCGAGCCGTGCTTCTCGGCGGACGGCCAGTGGGTCTACTTCACCAGCGATCGAGGCGGCGCTCCGCAGATCTATCGCCAGCCGCTCGCCGGCGGGCCCGCCGAGCGCGTGACCTTCGGCTCTAGCTACGCGATCAGCCCGACGGTCAGCCGCGACGGCCGCTATCTCTCCTACATCTCCCGCATCGACGGCCGCTTCCGTACGGCCGTGATGGATCTCACGACAGGCCAGAACACGCTCGTGACCACGACCGACCGCGATGAATCGCCGTCCTTCGCGCCCAACGGCCGCTTCCTCGTCTATGCGACGGAAGTCAACGGCCGCGGCGTTCTTGGAACGGCCTCCGTCGACGGCAGGCTCTCGACGCGCCTCACCGGTCTGGGCGACATCCGTGAACCCTGCTGGGGACCGATTCTGCCCTGATGAAGGGCGAAAACCAACGACAATCAACCACAACACTGTTGCCAGGAACACAAAATGTCCTTTTCGTGGAAAATCCTCGCTGCCTCCGCAGCCGTTGCCGCTCTTCTGAGCGGTTGCTCGTCCGTCTCCCTTGACGAAAGCGCCAAGGACGGCACGCTCGCCGGCCAGACCGCCGGCAGCCAGACCCAGTGAATCCGTTCGCCGATCCGAACAACCCGCTCTCCAAGCGCTCCGTGTACTTCTCCTTCGACTCCTATGAAGTCGAAGCCCAGTACATGCCCGCCGTCGAAGCCCACGCCCGCTGGCTTGCCGCTCATCCGAACGTCAACATCATCATCCAGGGCAACACCGACGAACGCGGCGGCCGCGAGTACAACCTCGCCCTCGGTCAGAAGCGTTCCGAAGCCGTCAAGCAGCGCCTGCAGCTCCTCGGCATCCCCGCCGAGCGCATCGAAGCCGTTTCCTTCGGCCGTGAAAAGCCGGTGGCCTACGGTCACAGCGAGGAAGCCTGGGCCCAGAACCGCCGCGCCGACATCGTCTATCCGACGGAAGTGACGTCCGGCAAGGCCGCCCAGTAATCTCTGGACGCATTACCTGAGACGACGGCCGGACGCAGCCCCACGGGGACCGCGGCCGGCCGCCTGCTTTTCGAGCCCGGCTCGTGCACGGACACGAGCGGCTTCTTCGGAGAAATTATGAATTTGAACAAGCTGATGGTTCAGGCCTGCACGGCCGCGATCCTGTCGGGCTCCGCCACGGGTGCGATGGCCTTCGCGGACGACGATGCTCGCCGCGCCATTCTTGATCTGCGCGCACAGGTTGCCGCCCTTGAGGAACAGCTCAAGAACGCACAGATTTCGTTTGCGACGCGTCTCGACAACCTGCAGAACCAGAACCGCCTTCTCACCGGTCAGGTCGAGGAGCTCACGAATGCGATCCGTCAGGAAAAGCGCAGCACGCGCGAGCTCTACACCAGCATCGACGAGCGCCTCGGCAAGTTCGAGCCGCGCGAAGTTGAGGTCAACGGCGAGAAGGTCATGGTTCAGCCTCAGGAGCAGGCCGCCTACGACGCCGCCGTCGAGCTTCTCAAGGCGGGCGACTACAAGAAGGCCGCCGCCGCATTCAGCACTTTCGGCGCCGAGTGGCCCAAGTCCGCCTACGCGGCCGACGCCGTCTACTGGCGCGGATCCTGCCTCTTCGCCCTTGAGCAGTACAAGAGCACGATCAACGTTCAGAATTCGCTCATCCGCAGCTACCCGAAGCATCCGCGCGTGGCCGATGCCATGATCTCCGTGGCGTCGTCCCAGGCGGCGCTCGGAAACGTCAAGGCAGCCTCTGCGACGCTCGCCAAGGTGATCAAGCAGTATCCGAATTCGGACGCGGCCAAAACCGCCGCCCAACTTCAGAAAACTTTGAAATAAGTCGACGAGAGCACTCAAATGCAGCCTGTCCTGTCATAGGGGCAGGCTATTATTTTGTCGGGTGAAGAGGGGAAAATGCCGTGGATAGCCGCAAAATATGAGCAGAAGCGGAATTTTTAGGTTGTTTCACTTACCGAAGCCGTTTCTACTGGCCTCACAGAGTTGCTAGAATCACCATCGGAGGTGTCGCCATGGATTTGGCGGCACCTTCAGTACCTTATAACTGCCCGGACAATTTCGTACCCCGTGGAGTTTTTTAGCAAGAAGGACTTATGACTGAATCCAAGCAAATTTGCGGCGCCGACCTGCTCCGCAACCCGCAGCTCAACCGTGCCGACGCCTTCACTCAGGAGGAGCGCGACGCCCGCGGCCTTCGCGGTCTTCTGCCGCCGGCCGTTTCCACCATGGAGCTGCAGGTCAAGCGCACGCTCGCTTTGCTCGACCGCTGCCCGACGGCTCTCGACAAGTTTCTGATGCTCGACAGCCTGCATGCGACTGACGAAGACCTCTACTTCAAGATCCTGATCGACTACATCGACGACTACATGCCCGTGGTCTACACCCCGACCGTCGGCGAGGTCTGCCAGAAGTTCAGCCATATCTACCGCTATCCGCGCGGCGCCTTCATCTCGATCAACGACAAGGGCCGCGTCCGCGAAATCATTGAAAACTGCCCGAACGAGGAAGTCGACGTCATCGTCGTGACCGACGGCCAGCGCATTCTCGGCCTCGGCGACCTCGGTATCAACGGCATGGGCATCCCCTGCGGCAAGCTCTCGCTCTACACGGCCTGCGCCGGCATCGCCCCGGAAAAGACGCTTCCCGTCACCATCGACGTCGGCACGAACAACCCGGAATACCTGAACGATCCGATGTACCTCGGCCTGCGTCAGGAACGCGTGACGGGCGAAGCCTACGACGAACTCATCGAGGAATTCGTCACCGAAGCCCGCCGCCGCTGGCCCAACGTCCTCATCCAGTTCGAGGACTTCGGCAACAACCACGCCTTCGACCTTCTCGAACGCTACAAGGACAAGGTCCTCTGCTTCAATGACGACATCCAGGGCACGGCTGCCGTGGCCGTCACGGGCGTCTACTCCGCTCTTCGCGTCACGAAGCAGAAGCTTGCCGATCAGCGCTTCCTCTTCCTCGGCGCCGGCGAAGCCGCCACCGGCATCGCCGAACTCCTCGTCGACGCCATGGTCGCCGAAGGCGTTGAACGCGAGGAAGCCCTCAAGCACTGCTTCCTCTTCGACTCCAAGGGGCTCGTGACCTGCAACCGCGGCGACAAGCTCGCCCACAACAAGGTTCCGTTCGCCCACGACGTCGAGAACTGCAAGACCTTCATCGAAGCCGTCCGCGCCCTGCGTCCGACCGGCATCATCGGCGTGGCCGCCCAGCCGGGCGCCTTCAATGCCGAAGTGCTCGGCGCCATGGCCGAAATCAACGAGCGTCCGATCGTCTTCGCGCTTTCCAACCCGACGTCTCGCGCCGAATGCGACGCCGCCACGGCCTACCGTGAAACGAACGGCCGCGCGCTCTTTGCCTCCGGCTCTCCGTTCGCTCCGGTCGACTTCAACGGCAAGACCTTCGTGCCGCGTCAGGGCAACAACAGCTACGTGTTCCCCGGCCTCGGCCTCGGCGCCGTCTTCGCCCGCGCCAAGACGATGCCCGTGGGCATGTTCCTCGCCGCCTCCCGCGAGCTCGCCGAGCTCGTGAGCGAAGCCGACCTCGAACAGGGCTCGCTCTATCCGCCGCTCTCCACCGTGCGTGAAGTCTCGGTCAAGATCGGTGCTGCCGTCGCCCAGTACGCCTACGACAACGGTCTCGCCGGCAACGAACGCCCGGCCGATCTCGAAGCCGCCGTTCGCGAATTCATGTACAAGCCCGAATAAGTTCCAGCTTCATCCGTGAATGAATGAGAAAAGCCTCCGCACTTCGGTGCGGAGGCTTTTTTGTCAGGATTTCGTCAGGATTCAGTCAGGAGTCGCAGGCAGCCGCAGGGCGGGACCCGAGGGCGTGCGTTGTGGTATTCTCCCCGACGCCCGAGAGGTCAGCCCTGATGCGGCGGGCCTTCATCTTCTGCAGTAACCCGTCCCTTCATGACCGACCTTTTCACCGCGCACCGAGGCGTCGACACGCAGACCGAGGAGAAGATCCTCGCACGCCTCTACGGCGAGCCGCTGGAGGAGTGTCCCGACGGGCTGTACATTCCACCCGAGGCGCTGCGCGTCTTTCTGGAGAGCTTCGAGGGACCGCTCGACCTGCTTCTCTACCTCATCCGCAAGCAGAAGTTCGACGTCATGGACATCCCGATGGCGGAGCTCACCGACCAGTACATGCGCTACGTGGATCTGGTGAGGGAGAGCGATCTGGAGCTGGCCGCAGCCTATCTCGTGATGTCCGCGACGCTCATGCAGATCAAGAGCAGGCTTCTGCTGCCTTCCGTGAGGACGGCCGAGGGGACGGAACCCGAGGATCCGAGGGCGGAACTCATGCGCCGTCTTGAGGAGTACGAGCGGATTCGTTCTGCGGCGCTCAAGCTGCAGGCCATGCCGAGGATAGACCGGGACTTCCGTGTCGCCGAGGCGGAGCGCTGCGTGCCCGTGGTGGCGCTCCAACCCGATGTGACGCCCGAGATGCTCGCATCGGCCTGGGCTGCCGTCGCCGCCCGTCTCAAGCTTCGGGACAGGCACAAGGTGAGCAGGCAGGAGCTTTCGGTGAGGGAGCACATGACGGCCCTTCTGAAGCGCCTGCAGACGGAGCCCTTCGTGACGCTGGAGGGGCTCTGGAACGGCACCCGAGACCGCGAGACGATGACCGTGTGGTTCCTGGCGCTCCTCGAGCTTGCCAAGGAGGGAATGATCATCCTCACTCAGGGAGCGCCCTACGCGCCGCTCTACGCCACGCTGCCCGAGGATGCGGGCACGCTTGAGCTTCGCTGCCCCGATCCCGATCCGCTCGTGCTGACGAGCTGAGACGGTGAACGGACAAAACAAAACCCCGCCGGGCGGAGAGCCTGACGGGGTTTTTGTCTTTGCCTGAGCGTGGAGGCTGTTTAGGCTTCTCCGCCGAGGAGAGCGCGCTTGGCGGCGGCCTTTTCATCCTGCTCCTTGAGGATGATTTCGGCACGGGCGAAGGCGAACTCCATGTTCGGCACGAGGTTTGCACCGAGACGCTGGGCGATGTTGGTGCGCTTGAGCTGGGCGAGCGGGTGGCCGGAGGCGCCCGCAATGATCAGCTCGTGGTTGTGGCGGTGCAGGGCGCGTGCATAGACTTCGATCTGGTCCATCGCGGAGTTGTCGATGTTGAGCAGGTCGGTGAAGTCAAGGATCACGATGCGGGCTGCGGAGGCCGACGTGATGCGGGCCGGATCGGTCACGTGCTCGAGCTTGGAGACGGAGCCGAAGAAGAGGGCGCCCTTGATGTGCCAGGCCTCGACCGTGTCGGGCACGTTGAACGGAAGCGTGACGGGTTCGACGACCGTCAGGTTGTTCATGCGCATCAGGAAGAAGACGCAGGCAACGACGAGGCCGAACTGGACGGCGACCGTCAGGTCGAAGATCACGGTCAGGAAGAACGTGATGAGAAGCGTCGCCTTGTAGGAGAGCGTCATCGAGCGCAGGCGCAGGAACTCGCGCCAGTTGCCCATGTTCCAGGCCACGAAGACGAGGATGGCGGCAAGCGCGCAGAGCGGGATGTTGCTCGCAAGCGGGGCGGCGGCGAGGATCACGACGAGAAGCGTGATGGCGTGGACCATGCCCGCGACGGGCGAGAAGGCGCCGGACTTGATGTTCGTGACGGTACGGGCGATTGTGCCGGTGGCGGGGATGCCGCCGAAGAACGGAACGATCATGTTGGCGACGCCCTGGCCCATCAGTTCCTGATTGGGGTCGTGGCGGTCGTCGGTCATCGTGTCGGCCACGCGGGCGCACAGCAGGCTTTCAATGGAACCGAGCACGGCGATCGTGATCATCGGGCCGAGAAGCTGCTTGGCGGTGTCCCACTCGAGGTCGGGGATCTGCAGGCTCGGGAGGGACTGCGGAATGCCGCCGAACTTGGAGCCGATCGTTTCGACGGGAAGGCCGAAGACCGTGACGATGATCGTGGAGAGCACGAGGACGACGACGGTGCCGGGCAGGTGGGCGAGCCAACGCTTCCACTGCGGGCCGCTCATCTGATAGCCCTTGGGCCAGAACTTGACGATGAGGAAGCTCGCAAGCGCAAGGCCGAAGGCCCACGGATTGATCGTGCCGATGTTGTTGATGATCGTGTTGACCTGGCCGAAGAAGTCGGCGGGCATCTTGGCGACGGTGAGGCCGAGGAAGTCCTTGACCTGCTGCAGGCCGATCATGACCGCAATGCCGTTCGTGAAGCCGATCACGATCGATACGGGGATGAACTTGATGAAGCCGCCGATCTTGAAGAGGCCCATCAGGAAGAGGATGACGCCTGAGCCGAGCGTGGCGAGCATGAGGTTGCTCAAGCCGTACTGTGCGATGATGCCGTAGATGATGACGACGAAGGCGCCGGCGGGACCGCCGATCTGGACGCGGCAGCCGCCGAGAAGCGAGATGAGGAAGCCAGCGATGATGGCGGTGTAGAGGCCTGATTCGGGCGGCACGCCGGAGGCGATGCCGAAGGCCATGGCGAGCGGCAGGGCCACCATGCCCACTGTGAGGCCGGCGGAGATGTCGCGCGACAGCATGCGGCTGTCGTATTCCTTCAGGCAGGTGAGGAGCACCGGATGGAATTTGGCCAGCGGCACGTGGTGCATGAATTCGCGGGCCATGTCTTTGAAGCTCATGTCGAAAACCGGATGAGGTGAGGGAAAAACGTCTAATTGTAAGAAAAGGCATCCTCCTTAGGAAGAGGATGCCTTTGCTCAATCGCAAGCAATGGCCAAAAAATCAGGCCTATTGCGCAAATAAGTCGATCTTATCGGATGCGCATGCCGGGAATAGCGCCGGAGTGCGGTTCGAGCACGAAGAGGCCGAGCGACTTGTCGCCGGCGTCGGAGGCGGCGAGAACCATGCCTTCGGAGACGCCGAAGCGCATCTTGCGCGGGGCGAGGTTGGCGATCACGACCGTCATGCGGCCTTCGAGCTGCTCGGGCTTGTAGGCGCTTGCAATGCCGGAGAAGACGTTGCGGGTGCGGCCTTCGCCCAGATCGAGCGTGAGGCGCAGAAGCTTCGTGGAGCCTTCGACGGGCTCGCACTTGACGATCTTGGCGACGCGCAGGTCGATCTTCGTGAAGTCGTCGATCGTACACTCGGGAGCGATGGCTTCGCCGCCGGGCAGGACGGGTTCGGGCTCGGGAGCCTTTTCGGGGACGAGGACGTCAAGCTGCTTTTCCATGTCGACGCGCTGCATCAGGTGCTTGAAGGCCTTGATCGGGCTCGCGGAGGAGAGCGGCACGGAGACGCTCGCCCAGGTGAGAGGTTCGATCGAGAGGAAGTCCTCGACGCGGGTGGCCGTGGCGGGCAGCACGGGCTTGAGGTAGAGCGTGAGCAGGCGGAAGCCTTCGAGGGCGATCGAGGAGACGCGGTGCAGTTCGGCCCTGGCCTCGGGGTTCTTGGCGAGCTCCCACGGCTTTTCCTGATCGACGAACTCGTTGATCTTGTCGGCGAGCTCCATTACGAGGCGCGTGGCGCGGGCGAACTCGCGGATTTCGAAGAAGCCCTTGACTTCCTCGGCGCGGCTGCGGATGGCTTCAAGCAGCGGATCCTGCATGGCGGAATCGTCGACGCGGCCCTCGAACTTCTTGAAGATGAAGCCCGCGGCGCGGCTGGCGATGTTGACGTACTTGCCGATCAGGTCGGAGTTGACGCGCTGGGCGAAGTCGGACTTCGTGAAGTCGACGTCCTCGACGCGGGAGTTCATCTTGGCGGCAAGGTAGTAGCGGAGCCATTCGGCGTCCATGCCGAGCTCGAGGTACTGCAGCGGCGAGATGCCGGTGCCGCGGCTCTTGGACATCTTCTCGCCGTTGACGGTCATGAAGCCGTGGGCGTTGACGTGATCGGGCACGCGGAAGGGCTTGCCGGCAAAGTGCAGCATGGCGGGCCAGAAGAGCGTGTGGAAGTAGATGATGTCCTTGCCGATGAAGTGGATCTGCTCCGTCTTTTCGTCGGAGAGGATGCCTTCGAAGTCGAGGCCCTGCTTGTCGCAGTAGTTCTTGAGCGAGGCGAGGTAGCCGACGGGGGCGTCAAGCCAGACGTAGAAGTACTTGCCCGGAGCGTCGGGAATGGCGATGCCGAAGTACGGTTCGTCGCGGGAGATGTCCCAGTCTGAGAGGTTGCCGTCCTTGCCGAGCCATTCGCTGTCCTTGGCGAGGACCTCCTGCTGCACGCGCGGCAGGCCGTCCTTGCCTTTGCCGTTGGTCCAGTCGCGGAGGAACTGGACGCACTGCGGGTCGGAGAGCTTGAAGAAGTAGTGCGTGGACTTGCGGATTTCCGGACGGGAGCCCGAAAGCGTGGAGTACGGGTTCACGACTTCCATCGGGGAGTAGACGGCGGAACACTTTTCGCAGTTGTCGCCGTACTGGTCGGTCGCGCCGCAGCGCGGACACGTGCCCTTGATGAAGCGGTCGGCGAGGAACATGCCCTTGACCGTGTCGTAGTACTGCTCGATCTCCTTCGTGTAGATGAGACCGGCGGCGACGAGGCGGCGGTAGATGTCCTGGCTGAGCTCGTGGTTTTCAACGGCGTCGGTGCTGTGCCAGTTGTCGAAGCTGATGTGGAAGCCGTCGAGGTACTGCTTGCGGCCTGCGGCGATTTCGGCGACGAAGGCCTGCGGCGTGATGCCGCGCTTCTGGGCGGCAATCATGATCGGCGCGCCGTGCACGTCGTCGGCGCCGACGAAGTGGACCTTGTTGCCGGACATGCGCTCGTGACGCACCCAGATGTCAGCCTGGATGTACTCCATGATGTGGCCCATGTGGAAGGCGCCGTTCGCGTAAGGCAAGGCGGTCGTAACAAAAAGATTGCGCTGACTCATCGTCGTGTTAAATCCGAAGTTGAAATGAAGGGCGCTTCGGAAAATCCGAAGCAATCAGTTATTTTAGCGTAGCGAAAACCCGAGGGGGCTTGGAGAGCCTTTCCAGTCCGGGCCTTTTCAGGAAAATCAAAGGATCGGCGCGTAAAATCCGCATAACCACACGCGCGATGCGCGCGGACATCAACGGAGAAGAATCCCATGACCATTTCCACGGAAGCGATCAAGAGCGCCCTTTCCGCGCTGATCGACCCTGTCACCGGCACCGACTACGTGTCCGGCAAGATGTTCAAGAGCGCCGAAACCGACGAGAACGGCAACGTCAAGGTGTTCATTGAGCTCGGCTATCCCGCCAAGCACCGTGCCGAAGCCGTCGGTCAGGCCGTGGGCGAGGCCGTCCGCGCCGCAGGTGCCGCCTCCGTTGAGGTGAGCGTCACGCAGAACATCATCGCGCACAAGGTGCAGGGCACGCTTCGCGTCATGCCCGGCGTCAAGAATATCATTGCGGTGAGCTCCGGTAAGGGCGGCGTCGGCAAGTCCACGGTCTCCGCCAACCTCGCGCTCGCGCTTGCGCACGAAGGCGCCCGCGTCGGCGTGCTTGATGCGGACATTTACGGTCCGTCCCAGCCCAAGATGCTCGGCGCCTCCGGCCAGCCCGTGAGCGCCGACGGCAAGACGATGGAGCCGATGGAATCCCTCGGCCTGCAGATCAACTCGATCGGCTTCATGATCGAGGAGGACGATCCGATGATCTGGCGCGGCCCGATGGCCGCAGGCGCCCTGCAGCAGCTCATCACCCAGACGAACTGGCACGACCTCGACTACCTGATCGTCGACATGCCTCCGGGAACGGGCGACATCCAGCTCACGCTCTCGCAGCAGGTGCCGCTCACGGGCGCCGTCGTCGTGACGACCCCGCAGGACATCGCGCTCATCGACGCCAAGAAGGGCCTGCGCATGTTCCAGAAGGTGAATGTGCCCATCCTCGGCATCATCGAGAACATGTCCGTCTTCATCTGCCCGCACTGCGGCGAAGTCGAGCACATCTTCGGTGAAGGCGGCGCCAAGCGCATGAGCGAGCAGTACGGTGTGCCGCTTCTCGGCGAGCTTCCGCTTTCGGCCAAGATCCGCGAACAGGCCGACAGCGGCCTGCCCACGGTCGCCGCCGAGCCCGACGGCAAGGAGGCCCTGATGTACCGCGAGATGGCGATGAAGGTCGCCGGCGCTCTCGCCCGCATCACGAAGGACTACACGGCCAAGATGCCCGGCATCCGCGTCGTGAACGACTGATCGAAAGAAAACGGCGTCGAAGGCCCGCGTTGAGCGCGGGGCTTCGCAGGCGAAAAAGCAAGAGGGGACGGCCGCAGGGCCGTCCCCTCTGTCCATGGAGTCCTTGGACTCAAAGACGATCAGTCTTCGTCAAAGTTCGGCGTCTCGACGCCGAGTACCTTGTGGAGCTTCGGCGACGTGGTCGTGTACTGCAGGAACACGCGCTTTTCCGGGAAGACGTAGTCGCAGGCCGCGAAGGCGGCGAGGGCGCATTCGTGGAAGCCGGAGAGGATGAGCTTCTTCTTGCCGGGGTAGGTGTTGATGTCGCCCACGGCGAAGATGCCCGGGATGTTCGTCTCAAAGCGGGCGGTGTCGACGACGATCTGCTTGCGGTCGAGCTCGAGGCCCCAGTTCTCGATCGGGCCGAGCTTGGGCTGCAGACCGAAGAAGACGAGCAGATGGTCGAGCGGGATGCGGCGCGTGACGCCGTCGGCGCCCGCGACGAGCACTTCGGTGAGCTTGCCGTCGGCTTCGTTGAAGCCCGTGACCTGGCCCACTTCGAACTGCATCTCCCAGTTCTCGCACAGTTCCTTCATCTTGGCGACGGAGGCGGCTTGGGCGCGGAAGCCGTCGCGGCGGTGAACGAGCACGACGCTTTCGGCGCGGCCCACGCCTTCCTGAT
>OGPT01002949.1_pt1 | contig 12975 bp, 10 predicted proteins | sample 1552951 | NCBI WGS metagenome assembly OGPT01 (sample SAMEA2580224, study PRJEB22360) | human gut metagenome | biome: human gut; feature: human-associated habitat; material: faeces | place: Denmark | collected 2008/2010
TTGACGGTGGTACTGCTGCCGACGCGGCAGTTGACGACCGTGCGCGTATCGTGCGGGTCGTAATACACCACGCCGCCGAGCCACTTATCGTCCTCGTCGGCATACCAGCCCCTGCCGCTGCTCTCGGTGAGCCGCGCCTGCAGTTCGCGCGTTTTAAACTCGATGCGCAGCACCGCGATGACAACTATCGCCGACGCGAGCAAAATTCCAAGCAGCGACCGGACCGGATTGCCGTCTGACAGCCACACCGCGAGGCTCACGAGCGCAAGCCCGTATGCCGCGGCCAGCCATATCCGCTCCCAGCTGCGGCGGCGAATGCGCGTGAGGTTATTGGTGAGGTCGGTGTCCGCGTCCACAAGCTCCGCGCGGCGGCGGAACGCCCAGCGGAAGCAGGCAAGGCACGCAGCCGCGCCGACTGCATTGGCGGCGTATATCGCCCACATCACGCGCTCAGACACCAGCGGCAGCAGCGCAAGCGCTATCGCCGGAACAAAGCACCACGCCGATATGCCGTGCGGCTCCTGAATGGTTTTCAGATCAACCGTGCGCGTGTCGCCGCGCTCCGCCGCCCAGCCGCGGCTGCGCTTGATGCGCTTCAGGTCGCGGTTGCAGCGCAGGTACGGTATATACGGGATCACGATGCAGACGTCCGCCCACGTGAGATACAGCGTCATAGAAAGGCTGACGCTGCGGATAAACACGCACGGCACGACCGCGGCGGTCAGCACGGCGCAGACTATGCCCAGCTCCTTTTTGAATTTTGCGAGCCGCCGGCAGACCTCCGCATCCTCGTGCGCCTCAAACGGCATCGTCACGCCGACGACGATGTTCTTCGTGAACTTCGCCTCACCGCCGAGCACTCTGTACATCAGGTACGGCAGCCATATGAGACTGCCCCAGAGAATGATTCGCCAGATCATTTTGTCTCCTCCTTGTCCTTATCGCCGTAAAGCTTATCGCACAGCTCCAGAGTCTCCGCGCGGCCAAATCCCGCAAGGCGCAGCTCCGAAAGGCTCAGTCTCAGCGCGGACAGCGTTTCCTCCGAAACGCTTCCCCGCTCCCCGCGCGGCGCGACAGCCGCGCCGCTGCGCCGGTCGGTCGTAATATAGCCCTCCTGCTTCAGCAGCTGGTAGGCCTTGCTCACGGTCATGGTGTTTATGCCGCTTTCCTCAGCCAGCGCGCGCACTGTCGGCAGTTTCTCCCCTGAAATCAGTCTGCCGTCCGCAATGCCGATGATGATCTGGTTGCGGAGCTGTATATACAGCGGCGTATCACTTGAAAAGTCGAAGGTCAAAAGCATATAAAACATCTCCTTTGTATTATTTATATTGATACAAAGGAGACAAAATGTCAATGCCTATAAGCTGCGTATCATTCTTCTCTGCCGGGCTCCGCAGGCTTGTGCACCCATGTGCGCTCGCTGATTATATAGCGCGGGCGCTGCTTCGTTTCAAGATATATTTTCCCGATGTACTCGCCTATGATGCCGAGACAGATAAGCTGTACGCCGCTGACAAAGCAGATTATGCATGTCATGCTCGCCCAGCCCGCGACGGCTTTCCCGGCGATTGCCGTCACCAGCGCCCAGATGACGCCGATGAAGCTGATAAGCGCGACGGCCGCGCCGAAGCCGGTTATCATCCGCAGCGGCTTGACCGACAGGCTTGTTATCCCGTCGACCGCGAGAGCGATCATTTTTTTCAGCGGATAGTGGCTCTCCCCCGCGATGCGCTCCGCGCGGGAATAGCTGACTGTCGTACTCTTGAAGCCGACCAGCGGCACAAGGCCGCGCAGGAACAGGTTGACCTCGCGGAAGTTTGCAAATTCCTTCAGTACACGCGCGCTGATGAGCCGATAGTCCGCATGGTTATACACGACCTCCGCGCCCATCGCGGAGAGGAATTTATAAAAGCTCTGCGCGGTGAAGCGCTTGAAGAAGGTGTCCGTCTCGCGGCTGGAGCGCACACCGTACACGACCTCACAGCCGTCGAGATACGCGTCGACCATCGCGTCCATGGCGTTGATGTCGTCCTGACCGTCGCAGTCGATGGAAATCGTGATGTCGCAGTGCTCGCGCGCCTCCATGAGCCCGGCGAGGACCGCGTTCTGGTGGCCGCGGTTGCGGCTCTGGCTGATGCCGATATAGTGCTCGTCCCCTTTGGCAAGCTCCGAAATGATCTCCCACGTCCGGTCGCGGCTGCCGTCGTTGACGAACATGACCCGACTCTCGGGACTTATTTTACCCGCAGCGGCAAGCTCGTTTATCTTTGTAAGGAACATCGGCGCCGTTATCGGCAGCACCGCCTCCTCATTGTAGCACGGCAAAATTATATACAGTATGGCAGCCATGATAGCCTCCTGAAAATGTGATAGCTCAATTATATTATCCCTCAAAAATATGTCAAGTCATGCACTGTAAACAAATATCGGCGGAGTGTCCCCGCCGATAGTGTTTATGCATTTTTATTCCAGAACCTCGGCCTCGATGCGCTTGCCCTTGAAGAGTTTGCCTATGAGCATCACGACCGCGAAGAACGCCAGATAGCCCAGCACCTGCTTATAGCCCTTGCCGACCCAGCAGCAATAGCACATGAACACGCAGCAGCAAAGCCCAAGCACCGGCAGGACGTAGCGCTTTATGACGCTGCCGCCCTTGTCCTTGACGATGAGCGCGATGAACATGGGGATATACATGGCATAGAGATTGATGATGCATATCTCGTCCGGCTCCCACGCTATCCACTGGCAGTCGTGCAGCCCGCCCATGAAGTCGGGGCCGTACATCCAGATAACCGCCGTCCATGCGTACCAAAAGCCGCCGAGCATCATGCCGATTATCGCCGACTTCATGGTGAAGCCGTTCTGATGGTCAATGTCGCCGTAGAACTCCGGGCGCGGCCCCATACCGCGCGCGGCGACGGAGTACATGCCGCGGCATGAGCCCATGATAAGGCCGTTCATGACGCCGAGGCAGCCGATGCTGATGAATGCGTAGACGATGGTGCCGACGGTCTTGCCGAAGATGTTTGAAAACGCGATGCGCGGCAGGGACTCGCCCAGCGGCCATGTGCCGATGATGGTCTGCACATCACCGACGCTGCTCATCGCAAATATGTACAGGCAGTAGAGCACGGTGCAGAACAGCGCGCCGAGAATGAGCGCGATGGGAAGATTGCGCTTCGCGTCATGCAGTTCGGAATTTATCGAGGTCGCGATTATCCAGCCCTCATACGCGAACGCGAAGGACGCGACACCGGCAAACACGCCCTGAAACGCGGTCGTCCCCTCAACGGCGGCGGCATATTCCGGAGTGTTGACATAGTCGAGCACGTTCGCGGTCGTGCCGTTGACCGCGCCGACGATGATGCCCACCACGGCCATAAGCAGCAGCGGGACGAGCTTTATGATGGTCATGCTGACCTGAAGCTTTCCCGCAAGCTTCGGGCTGATGGCGTTGATGCCGTAGCCTATCATCAGAAAGCCCGCGCCAAGGCCGAGCGCCTCGGAGCGCACCGTCCCCGTCACGAAGAAGTCGAGCGACTGTATGCCGCACAACTCAAGGAAGAACACCGCGGAGAAGAAGGCCAGCATCGCCGAAAGACATGGGTAATATATCGTCGTCATAAACCAGCCGACATAGTAGGAGTACGACGGCCCCAGAGCCACTTCGGCATAGTCCACCACGCCGTTCACCTTCTCGTACTTTGCGCCAAGCTCAGCGAATACCAGCGAACAGATTATGCATATCGCGCCGACGAGCGCAACCACGAGCACACCCTGAAGCATGTTGCCGTGCGTGAGCGCCAGAACCTTGCCGCCCTTGATAAATACGCCGGAGCCGATGACGATTCCGATGACCATGGATATCGCCGTTGGCAGGCCGTACCTTTTCTCCATTTTACTTCCCATAATCGCAACCCTCTTTATTAGTTTAGAACATCACCTTGATAAATGCTTGTTCATCCATTTTAACAGATTTTCGGATGTTGTCAATAAATATTTAAGAATTTGTATATTTATTAAGAATATGAAAGTTGCTTTTATACCGCTTATTCGCCGAGGAAGTCCGCAAGCTCCTGCACGGTCTTGAAGTAGAAATCGGAGTTTCGGCGCATGAAGTCCTCGATCTGCGGGACGTCATACGCCCAGCCGGCCGCGGCGAAGTCAACTCCGCAGGAATGAGCCATGTCAAAGCCGGGCTTCAGGTCGTCTATCATCAGCAGCTCCTCCGGCGCAAGCCCAAGCCGGCGCATTATCTCCTCCAGCGGCCACGGATTCGGCTTGCGGCGCTCGGGCGGCTGCTCCCAGCCGAACACCAAGTCCGGCTCCGGCAGGCCGTTTTCCGCGTAGTCGCGGCGGATGTTCTCGTCGAAGGAGTGCGATACGACGCAGATGTACCCGCCCTCGGCCTTGTGACGGCACATAAGCTCGTTCATGCCGGGGTACGCGCTGGGGATGTGCTGCGCGACGTATTTTTTCCAGAACTCCGTCTCGTCCTGAAGTGCAGCGTCGTCCATGCCGTATTCGTTCTGGCACATCTTCATGAAGCCGGGGTCGAAATTTTTCAGGAAATATTCCTCAAGCGTACAGTGCCTCCCTGGATAGCGCAGGCGCAGATACTGCTCGAAGCAGGGGTGGTGTATCGTGGCGGTGCTGTTGACGACGGTGTCGTCATGGTCGAAAACAAGGCATTTGTATCTCATGTCTACCTCTTATATTTTATTTTGATTTACGTCCAGTTTATCATATGTGGAAAAGAAAATCGACAGGTTTTTATAAAACCTGTCGATTTTGGCATAGGGTGAATTAGGCAATGCATCCCTGCTGGTCAAATATTTTTGCAACAACGTATATTTTTCTATCACCCATTGGAAACACCTCAAATTCTTGCAAGCACTTTAGGAACTTCTCTAATCGCAATTTGCTGAATCGTGATTTGAGCAAAGCATGGTGCCACCCTAATCCAGTATCCTTTTCACCTGTTCACGCACTATCGTCGACAGCGCATCGAGCCGTGCCTCTTCTGCTTTTATCTTCGGATGCTGCTCAAAGCTGAAATCGCACAGCGGTTCAAGATCCTGACGTATATTATCCGTCAGCATTCCTCTTGCTGTTGAAATGAAGTCAGTACCAAAACGCGGCGTGCATGTGCCGATGCACCAGTCTGTATTTTTGAGTTGGTCAATGTCCATATCAAACAGCAGGCTGCGGTTGTTGTCGAACACCGGCGCCATTCGTATTACGGACATTGTGTCATTATCTATGAGCGCCCCAAAATTGCCGAGGTGCCTGTCAGTGTTGAGTATCAACGCGTCGAGCACGCACATTCTGCGGAAGCCGTCACCGGAGCCTATCGATGTAAAATAATTGAGCATGGCGGAGACAGAGCGCTCACCCTTCGGCAGAAGGTCATGTGCTTTAGCAAGCCCGGCTTTCTCGCTCGTGAACAGTGCGCACTTGCTTATCAGCTTATTGTGATAGTACGCGATGTCATAAGGCACATAGTCCATGTGCAGCTTCTCTGCGAGCTGGCACGAAAGATATTCCGACAGCGGTTCTATTTCAAACGTCGCACTTCCGCTTTTGTAAAGCATGATCCGCCCGTTTTCCCGTACCCAGCATTTCGCAAAATATCCATCCGTCCCAAACTCGGGAGATGTCGTCGAAAAACTTGTGCTCCCAATGCGTCCGTCAAAAGCTGCCGCAGCAACAAGCTCATCGAACTCGTTGCGGTACAATGAAACGTCATCCCATTTGAGCAGAGAAGTCTCTGGCTTCACCCAGAATGTATCATTGAGTGAAAGCGCATGGGTGACATTCAAAAAGCCCTCAAGATCGTTGCAGTTATATCTCTCAAGAAGCTCCGTAATATGCTTGCGGTGCTTCGGGGCTTGTCTGCCTGTCAGGTAGTCTGTGAGATTATGATATCCCCACGGGCGCAGCTCGGTATACCACTCATGCTCACTGCACTCGACCTCGTCAAACTCATTGCGTCTGCACGAGAACGAAAGCCACGCAGAATCTTTATTCATGAGAATATAGTTCACAGGCACACCCCCTCTGGCAGTTTATCGACTCTATGTATTTTACCACGCTTCTCACACAGTCACAAGATAATAATACTCATCTTATTCACCTATCTGCTCAAGCTGTTTTGCTATATGTTCAAACGTCTCAATGGCGTCATCAAGATTTTGCTTTTCATCCGTGTACAGCAGTGTCTCATGCAGCGCCTCCATTTTCGGATATTTGTATTCGGACATTGCAGACAGATACTTATTCAAATTATTTTTCACTCCATAATAGTCGAGGATGCTGCGTAAGAATGCAATGGTACGTTTGGGATAATGAATCCGCGAATTGACATATTCAAATACCTCATCGGAATAATGCGGAGCGAACTCTTCGCAAAGCTTAATAAATTGTCTCTGATTCAAATCCTGTATTTCAGAGTAGTTCTTCAGGACTTCAAGTATTTGGATCATTCGTACCGCTTCCGGTGAGTATTTCAATTCCTTCTGAGTAAGCCGAACGCTTCCTATCCGCTTTGTCTGCTGGTCAGGCAGAGAAGAATACACCTCGATCAGCTTAGGCACTTGAGTAGTCAGATTCAGATGATTATATAACGCATAGCCTATTACAGTCCCGTTTCCTTCTCTCGTAAACTCGTGAATAACATCACGTTCGGAAGGAAGTCTTATTCCGTACTTACCGCGAGCCGGTTTGCAGTATATTCCTCTTGAGACATGAGCCAAGGTGTTTTGTTGGCACATGCGCTCCAACGTCTTGTAGTAAGCTGATTCAGATACAGTATTGCTAAGACTCTGACGGTAGAGCCGACTTGCAAAAATAAGCTGGTTTTCTTTGAAGTTTTCTAACTGTCGTTCGATTTCGTGTTTAGCCTGCACTGCTCCTCACCTCCGTAAAAAGTATAATCATATTCTATATACTACTATACTCAGAGAGAAAAGCATTGTCAAGTAAAATCAAAATTTACTTGACAATGCTTTTTATTCTATGTTCAACTCTTCCGCCAGCCTCCGCACTATCTGCTCTTGCGCGGCTTTGTCCCGCGACAGCCCGCGCTCCCGTCTTACAGCTTTGTGCCGGACTGCTTGCCTATATACTCCTCGATCATGTATGAATATTTCAGCATGAACTGCGTGTTGAAATCATCCAGGTCAATGCCGGTCATCGCCGCGATCTTCTGTTTGCGGTAGGAAAGCGTGTTGCGGTGCAGGAACATTTCTGTAGCTGTCGCGGCACTGTTGAACCCGTTCCTTGCAAGACATCCTAGAGTTTCGTACAGTTGGCTGCCGTTCTGCTTATCGTACTCCATGAGCTGGAGAAGCGCAGGGTGGCAGTAAAACCCGACCTTGCGGCTTTGCGCCACATTGTTTATAAGGTCGTAGAGCGCCACATTTTTGTATTCATACAGGTTCTCCGGCAGGTTCAGCAGGCCATTCAATTCTATGGCTTTCACCGCCTGCTCATAGTAATACCTCATAGACGTCACGGTAGAAAACGGGTTGCTGACACCGCAGATAAGGTGCTCATGCTCGCACAGTGACAGGAGCTTGCTCATATCCTCCTCCGCAAGCGCAGGGGCATCATCCGAAAGGCCGAAGAGAATGACCATCATCTTGTTGTAATATACGTATCTCTCGCGCGGGAACATTTGCCGCAGCGTGCGCGGCATATCATCCTTGACATAGTTTGTCCCCTGGAAGAACCGCGGCTTCACCGCCGCGATGCACATGCGGCTCGGGAATTTCATTTCCCCGGCGTATATACGCGCGTTTACCTGCTCCGACGGTATTCCGCGGAAAATGTCAATAAGCAGATTATCATAAAGCCCGTTCTTCACGCTGTCCGCATTGATATTTTTCAGCATGAACTCCGTCGCCGCATAGCTGATGTACGACAGCACATCTTCGCAGTACGTGCTGAAGTTCTCTTCTTTCTGAAGCATGAACACATATCCGTAAAGCTCTCCGTTAATACGTATCCGCTTGGCAAGGTAATAGAGCTGATTATCCTTGCAGTGGCGCAGCAGCGGGCCGTCGTTCTGCTCGTCGCCATGCTGCGCGCTCACATTATATATGTGCTTTATAAAAAACGGCGGGCAGAAGCCGCGCTCTATGCTCTCTATCCAGAGCGAGTCGTTGAGCGTGAACGGATGCGAGTGCGTGATAATCTTGCCGCTCATGTCGATTATGGTGATGTTTATGTTCAGCTCCTTCGCCATCGCATCCACGATCGCGTCCAGCCCCTTGCCATACATGATCATTTCCATCATGCGCATCCGCAGGCTCTGGGACTTGTATTCATGGCGCAGCAGCTCCTCGGCAGCCGCCACCGCATCAGGCAGTTCATCCGGTTTGAACTCCGCCCAGCTGCACTGAGCCGCATTGAGTTTGTCGGAACTGTCTCCGCTCCACAAAAGGTATTCTCCAAGCGCGCCGGTGTTCACGCCGCACAAATCATCAGACCACGTCAACGCATCTTCACCGGGTACTTTCCCGGCATCCGCCTTATCAATGTAATACACATTGCCGTCTTTCACAATTTGCTTTGACAAAACGGTATATTTCTCAACCAATTTACTCAGCAATTCAGAAAATTTCATATTGTCACCTCGTTAACTATATTATGCCCTGCGCACAAAGATTTCAAGAACTTTTTGTGTTTCAGGTTTGTCGCACAATATTGCAGCATCGTTTGTGCGGCGCGCACATTTACAGATCGGCCTCCTGATGATATTTTTTTAACAGCAAGCAGTACAAAACAAAAAAGCGAAATTTCAGGAGGTAAACATGAAATACGAAAAGCTTTTTGAAAAAGGTAAGATCGGCAAGCTCACGCTGAAGAACCGCATAGTCATGACACCGATGGGCACCGGTTTTGCCGCAGCATCCGGCGAAGCATCCGAGGAGATCACCAAGTTCTACGAGGAACGCGCAAAGGGCGGCGTCGGCCTCATCATCTGCGAGGTGTGCCGTGTTGATGAGCTGTCCGGCATTGCTCAGCCCTGCCAGCTCCGTGCGACCGACATGAACGTCATCCCGAGCTTCACCCGTATGGTCGACAGGATCCACGCATACGACACAAAGGTATTCATGCAGCTGCACCATCCCGGCAACGAGGCCTTCCCCATCACGCTGCACGGCAACCCCGTCATCGGCCCGTCTCCCGTGATGTGCAAGACCATCGGCGTTGTTCCGAAGGAAATGACCACCGCCGAGGTCGAGGCCATGGTGAAGAACTATGTCAAGGCCGCAGTCATCGCAAAGACTGCCGGCTTCGACGGCGTTGAGATTCACGCGGCGCACGGCTACCTCGTCAACCAGTTCATGAGCCCGCACACCAACCACCGCACCGATAAGTACGGCGGAGACTTCTTCAACAGGATGCGCTTCATTTCCGAGATCATCATCAGCATCCGCTTTGCCTGCGGCGCCGACTTCCCCGTTTCCGTGCGTATGAACGGCACTGACTTCTGGGATGACGGCAACGATGAGAAGGAATGCCAGCACATCGCCCGCTATCTCGAGTCCCTCGGCGTTGCATCCCTCAATATCTCCAGCGGCTCCTATGAGTCCGGCTGGTCAATCATCGAGCCCTACCCCTATCAGGAAGGCTGGAAGAAGCATCTTGCAAAGGGCATCAAGGAATGCGTACATATCCCTGTCATCGCCGTCAATACCGTCAAGCACCCGGCTCATGCTGAGGCCATGCTCGAAGAGGGCGTGTCCGACTTCGTCGGCGTTGCGCGCGGCAACCTCTGCGATCCGGAATTCGGCAACAAGGCAAAGCGCGGCGACGACGCCCGCGTGCGCAAGTGCATCGGCTGCATGAACTGCTTCAAGCAGGCAGGTCTCGGCCGCGCGATAGAGTGCGCAGTCAACCCCGTGCTCGGCCGCGAGACCTACCGCGGAGACGACAAGCTCATAAAGAACGGCGACGGCAGGACCGTTGCAGTCATCGGCGCAGGCCCCTCCGGTCTGCAGGCTGCCATTACTCTTGCAAAGCGCGGCTTCAAGGTCGTTGTGCTTGAAAAGTCCGACCGCATCGGCGGCAACATGAACCTCGCCGCTGTTCCTCCCTGCAAGGGTCTTATCGGTGAGTTCATCGAGACTCTCGGTATTGAGGCCGCAGACCTCGGCATTGATATCCGTCTCAACACTCCCGGCACCGTCGAGGCTGCAAAGGCAGTCGGCGCAGTCGGCGTGGTCATCGCGGCAGGCGGCATCGATATAATCCCGCAGGTCGACGGCATTGACAAGGCATACACCTACAGACAGGTCCTCAAGAACGAGGTCGAGCTCAAGGGCAAGAAGATCGCCGTTATCGGCGGCGGCCTCACCGGTCTTGAGACTGCGGAATACCTCAGTGATTTTGACAATGAGGTCTCCGTTATAGAGATGGCTCCCGCTGTCGGCACCGCAATGTACCGCAGTGTTACCGACGCAGTTGTCGGCCACATCACCAAGAACGGCGGCCATATAATGACCGGCACGATGTTCAAGGCCGTCGGCGACGGATTCGTCACTCTCAACAGCCTTGCAACCGGTTATGATACCGACGCTCCCTTTGACGCATGTGTTATCGCAATGGGCGTGAAGCCCAACGACGCGATCGTGGCCGAGTTTGAAGCCGCATTTGATAAGGTCGCAGTTGTCGGCGATACGGTCGAGCCCGGCAACATCGCAGACGCGACCCACTCCGGTCTCAACAAGGCGTTCGTATTTTAAGTGCTGGTGCAGCAGGAAAGGAGTATCACAATGAAAGAATTCAAGGATAAAGTCATAGTTGTCACCGGCGGTGCGCGCGGCATAGGCAAGGCCATTGCCGTCGAAGGCGCAAAGCGCGGCATGAACGTCGTCCTCAACGACATAGACCCTCTGGTCTGCGAGACCGCGAAGGAGATCGAAGCAATGGGCGTGAAGTGTGTCGCCCAGAACGCCGATATCTCCATCTACGAGAACATCGAAGCTCTTCTCAAGCTCACTCTTGATACTTTCGGCCATGTCGACATTCTCGTCAACAACGCCGGCTGCGCCGTCTCCGGTGCGATCTGGAAGCTGCCCAAGCGCGATATTGACTGGATAACCGAGCTCAACTTCCTCAGCCATCTCTACGGCATGAAGATATTCCTGCCGCAGATGATCGCTCAGGGCACTCCCTGCGAGATCGTCAACGTCGAATCCACCGCCGGTCTTATGACCTCCGGCAAGGCAACGATGTACCACGCGACGAAGGCCGCCGGTGTTGCGACCTCCGAGAGCGTATACATCGCGATGAAAGAGAACAACTACCCCATCAATGTCCACTGCCTCGTTCCCGCGTATGTCAAGACCACCATCCACCTTGCCGACCTGCACCGCCCCGAGCGCTTTGCCATCAACGACGATCCTTACTATACCAGCGAGGAGTACAAGGCCGGTCAGCTCCGCGGTACGCGCGGCGTCATGAGCGGCATCCCCGATTGGTATGTCGGCGAGTGCGTCTTCACCGCCATTGAGGATGAGAAGTTCTATATCTTCACTCACCCCGAGTCTCAGGTCGTTGCACAGCCGCGCGTCCAGCGCCTTGCATCCGGCATCAATCCCAAGACCTGATCGTACAGCATAAATCAAAGTGCCGCGTAAAAGCGGCACTTTGATAAAACATGAAATTCATATTCAGAAAGGCGGTAAATCTATGTTCACAAACTACGAAAATGCTAAAGTAGTCATCACCGGCGGCGCCAACGGCATCGGCATCATCGACATCCGCGCGATGTACGGCATCGGCGCCGTCGCGCAGAGCAAGTCCATTGACCTTGTGATTCACATGGAGAAGTGGGTCGAGGGCAAGGAGTACGACCGGCTTGGGCTGAATGACGAGTACATCACGATTCTTGGTGTGAAAGTACCCAGCCAGACCATGCCGGTACGGCCGGGGCGCAACCTCGCCATCATCATCGAGGTGGCAGCGCGCAACCTGTCCATGAAGAAGCTCGGCTTCAGCGCCGCGCGGGAGCTTGACCGCCGCATGAACGAAATGATCATGAAGCGTTCCAATCCCGACGCGCAGAATCAGGGCTAACGCATTTTCACAACTACAATATACAGGAGGCTTTTTTCCATGATTTATGTTGGTATTGACGTTGGCGGCACGGGCATTCAGGTCGGTCTGGTGGACGAAAGCGGCAAGATTCTGTGCAAGGGCGGCATCGTCACCCGCACGGATATTCCCTTCGACATGCAGGTGAAAGCAATGGCGGACTGCGTGCTGGACACCATCGACAAGGGCGGCTACACGCTGGGTGACGTGAAGGCCATCGGCGCGGGTGTTCCCGGCGTAACCGACCCCCGCACGGGCAATATTGCGTTCTGCACCAACCTCGGCTGGGTGGACGTGCCGTTTGTGCAGGAGTTCAACAAGCACATTGCCAAGCCCGTTTTCGTCGGCAATGACGCGACGGTCGCAGGGCTGGCAGAGAGCGTCGCGGGCGTGAGCGCTGGTTCGGACAGCAGCGTGTTCATCACCCTCGGCACAGGCGTCGGCGGCGGCATCGTTTTTAATGGCAAGGTCTGGAACGGTTTCCACGGCGTCGGCAGCGAAATCGGTCACATGATTCTCGAACTTGACGGCGAGCCGTGCACCTGCGGCAACTACGGCTGCGTCGAGCGCTACTGCTCCGCGACCGCCATCATCCGCATGGCGCGCGAGCTCTGCGCGGTGCACCCGGAAAGTGAAATTGTGAAGGTGTGCGAAGGCGACCTGAACCGCGTGAACGCGAAGGTTGTTTTCGACGCGGCGAAGAACGGCGACGAAATTGCGCTCAAGGTGTTCCACCGCTATGTGAAGTATCTGGGTCAGCTGGTTGCCAGCCTGGTTAACTGCATTGACCCGGAGGTTATCGTGCTGGGCGGCGGCGTAAGCAAAGCGGGCGACTTCCTGCTGGACGCTGTTCGTGCGGAAACGCGT
>OGPT01002957.1_pt1 | contig 12951 bp, 7 predicted proteins | sample 1552951 | NCBI WGS metagenome assembly OGPT01 (sample SAMEA2580224, study PRJEB22360) | human gut metagenome | biome: human gut; feature: human-associated habitat; material: faeces | place: Denmark | collected 2008/2010
TCCGTCCTTTCCCATTCAAATTATTCATGAACATTAAAATTGCAGGAATATGAAATTGGAAGAATATATCGAGAGCATCTTCGGATGCCTGGAAAGAATCGAAAACAAGATCAACGGGCTGCCCGTTCCCTTGCCGGAAGGTAACAGCCCGACAGTTAACAATGAAAAGGAAAAGGATGAGTCCGTGCTGAATGAAGTCCGGAAAGGTCATGAGACATTTCGCAACTTGTTGGCTCGCTTGTACGAGGGACTTGCCGCCATTAAGAACGATATGGTTTCCATGGGCAGGAAAAACTCGTCACAGGAAAGACTTGGACAGGTCTTGTCTGAAATGCGTAATGAACAGCGTCAGCACCAGGAGAAAGTGGAAGCCTTGTTTTGTGAGACCAATGACACAGTCAGAAAGAATTCAGTTAAGACAAGCAACATCAATCATCATTTCAGCCTGAGTGTAGAATCCCCGTACACTCTTGGGAGTTTTTTCGTGATGTTCGTGACAATCGTGATTCTGTCCGTGACTCTCTATTTTTCGGTGAGGACAGATAACGTGCAGGCCGATAATGATCTGAAGTACCGTTATGTCAAGATGAAAGGAGAGGCTACCCCTGAGCAACTTGTAGAACTTGAAAATCTCTTTGGACCGAACCGGGATAACGAACGGATAGAACAGGTGCGTGAGGACGTGGAAGCCTACGAGAAAGCGGTACAAAGACAAGCGGCATTGACCGAGCAGGCACGGCTGAAAGAACAGGCCGCGAGAGAACTGGACAGCAAGGCGAAGTCCATCAAGGACAAGTCTATTACGGACGAACCTAAAAAGTGAGCCTATGGCCAGTGTCAAAGTGAAATTCAGACCTTCCACCATAGAGGGAAAGGAAGGTACCGTCTATTATCAGATTATCCAGAACCGTGTAATCCGTCAGTTAAAGACGGATTACCGGATATTTACTAACGAATGGAACGAAGCTGGAAGCTGTATCATTGTCGGTAGTTCGGAGCGAAGCAATCTGCTCCTTTCCTTGCAGGAACGCATGGAGTGGGACCTGAAACGGATGGACATGATTATCCGCCAGCTGGATAACCGGAAAGCCGGATATACGGCAGATGATATTGTCGCTTCTTTTCAAAGCAATACAGAGGGACAGTCGCTTTTCAACTTTATGCAGGGTATCATAGCCCGTCTCAAACAGATGGGCAAGATACGTACGGCTGAAAACTATTCCTGTACCCTGAAAAGTTTCATGCAGTTCAGACAGGATCGGGACATTCTGCTGTCCGAAATTGATTCGGACTTGATGCAGCTTTATGAAGCCTACCTTCATGGAAAAGGAGCCGTGCGGAATACCAGTTCATTCTATATGCGTATCCTTCGGGCTGTATATAATCGCGCTCTGGAAAAGGAACTGGTGGAACAGCGTAATCCTTTTAGGCATGTCTATACGGGAGTGGACAAGACCGTCAAGCGTGCCGTTCCATTATCCGCCATCAAGCGTATGAAGAATCTGGATCTGTCCTTACAGCCTAATCTGGAATTTGCAAGGGACATGTTCCTATTCAGTTTCTATACCCGTGGAATGTCGTTCATAGATATGGCTCACCTGAAAAAGAAAGATCTTCAGAACGGATTTTTATCGTATCGCAGACGAAAGACCGGGCAGCAGCTGGTTGTCAGGTGGGAAAAATGTATGCAGGAGATTGTCGGCAAATACCCGGAAGACAATCTCAGTCCTTATCTTTTGCCGGTATTGAAATATCCTTTTAAGGATACGCACAAGCATTATAGGAATGTCATGTCCGGAATAAACCGGAACCTGAAAGAAATAGCCAGACTGGCCGATATATCCGTTCCTCTTAGCATGTACTGTGCCCGTCATTCATGGGCAAGCGCAGCCAAAGGCAAGAACATTCCGATTTCGGTTATCAGTGAAGGAATGGGACATGATTCCGAGGCGACCACACAAATTTATCTGGCTTCATTGGACAATTCCGTAGTAGACAAAGCCAACGCACAAATTTTGAAAGGTCTGTAGGATTGGAGAACGTTTAGCAAAAGCATTCATTTCTTAGACAGAGGGACTCACTCTTGCGCAAAGTTATACATTTTATTGAAAATCCTGCAATTCCGGTCGTTGGATTTTCATCCGGAAGTCATTGAATTTCAACTGCAGTTTAGCAATCCTACATATAATTCATCAGCAAATCAGCCTTATAGCCTGAAATCTCCCTCTGTCTAAGAGAGAATAAATTCATGTATTGTATTTTGTTTGGAGGGGCTTTGTATTAAATATAAAATTATGAGTACAAAGTTTTTCAATAATATACCAGGTAATACTCTTTTTGATAAGTTGAAAGGTATTGCGGCAGAGATGGTAACATTTGAACGCTTTTTAGCTGTTGTAGGCTTCTTTCGTTCATCTGGATATTTCAAGTTGCGTAAAGAATTAGGTGATATATCAGAAATCAAGATATTGGTAGGTATCAATATTGATGATATTTTCCGAAAGCATAACAAGGCTCTTTTGATGCTTGTTGATGAAGAAAAAGCAAAAGAAATCTATCACAACGGTTTCAAGGAGGATATTGTAAACGCTCAATACTCACCCGAAGTAGAGGAAGGCATATTGCAGATGTGTGAAGACCTTGTTTCCGGACGTTTGCAAATGCGTATTCATGCAACCAGAAATCTGCACGCTAAATTCTACTTATGCCTGCCACAAAACCATAGCGAGAATAGCGACGGTTGGGTAATAATGGGTTCTTCTAATATCTCCGATTCAGGTTTGGGAATTAAACAGCCGCCACAGTATGAACTCAATGTGGCAATGAAGGACTTTGATGATGTAAAGTATTGCTCAGATGAATTTTGGACTTTATGGAACGAGGCTGTTCCATTGACAGCAAAAGATATTGAAGAGTACAAAAAGAATACATACTTGGGCTATCAGCCTACTCCATACGAACTATACATCAAAGTACTTATTGATACATTTGGTGACCAAGTGGAAGATGACTTTTCCATTCAGTTACCCGATGGTGTCAAGGATTTGAAATATCAGAAAGATGCCGTTATTCAGGGGTATCAGATGCTGATGCAGCATAATGGTTTGTTCCTTGCTGATGTTGTGGGGTTAGGAAAGACTATGATTGCAACGATGATAGCCAAACGTTTTGTAGAGGCTAACGGTAAAAATACCAATATCCTCGTTGTATATCCCCCGGCATTGGAAGATAACTGGCGAAATACATTCAAACTTTTCGGAATATACAAGAAAACTCAATTCATTACTAATGGCAGTCTGTCAAAGGTTCTTGAAAGTAAAGACAATTACAAGGACAAAGAGGAATTTGATTTAATCATTGTCGATGAAGCCCATGGTTTCCGTAGCGATAGTTCTGGCAAATATGATGAGTTGCAAAAGATATGCAAATCCCCCTGCCTGAATATTGGCTTGCTAAAAAGCACTCAAAAGAAGGTAATGCTTCTTTCTGCTACACCGCTCAACAACCGCCCTGATGATTTACAGAATCAGTTACTATTGTTCCAAAATAGCCAAAACTGTACCATTGACGGAATTCCCAACCTCAAAGGTTTCTTTGCTCCACTTATCTATGAATATAAGAGATTGATGCGAGAGCGTGACCAGCGTGATGTTACTGCTGAGGTGGATAAAATCTATGAGCAGATACGTAGTAAGGTTATTGATAAGGTAACAGTACGCCGTACACGCAACAATATACTCAACGATCCCGATTATAAGGCAGATATTAAATCACAGAGTATCATATTCCCAAATATTCTGCCACCGAATGAATTGGAGTATGTAATGGGCTCAGATACAAGCAACCGCTTCTATGAGACGCTTAAGCAATTGACTGATGGAAAAACGGATGAAAATCCAGAAGGCAAGGGACTGACCTATGCCCGCTATCGTGCTGTTGAGTTTTTGAAACCTGAATATCGTAGCAAGTATAAGAATGCTGTACATATTGGTCAGACATTGGCTGCCATTTACCGTGTTCATATGGTAAAGAGATTGGAGAGTAGTTTCTATGCTTTCAAGAAGTCGCTTCGAACACTTCTTCGTATTACAACTGATATGATTAAGATGTTCGATGAGGACAAGGTGATCATCGCCCCCGATTTGAAGGTGAAAGACCTGCAAGCAAAGAATATGGAACTTGATGAAATTATCGAGTATGCCATTGCAAAAGGATATGCAACTGAAGATATTCTCTTTCCAGCCAATGCTTTTAGTTCTGATTTTCTTGAAATGCTCCATCATGATCGTGAGATATTGGAGCAACTCAATGCAGATTGGGCGAAAGAGAATGATGATCCGAAGTTTGACAAGTTCCGAGAAAACCTTACTAAGGTCTTTTTTGATACGACCGTTAATCCATCTGGCAAATTGGTGTTGTTCTCTGAAAGTGTCGATACATTGAATTACTTATATGATAGATTGACAAAAGAGATAGGTCGCACAGATGTTTTGATGGTAACAGCAAGCAACCGCAACCGTTTGGGACAGACTATCAAAGAGAATTTCGCTGCCAATTTTGACAGTAATTCAATGAGGTACAACATCATTATTACTTCTGATGTATTGGCCGAAGGTGTGAACTTGCATCGTTCCAATGTAATTGTCAATTACGATTCGCCTTGGAATGCCACACGTTTAATGCAGCGTATAGGTCGTGTAAACCGTATCGGTTCTGTTGCTACGAATATCTATAACTATATGTTCTACCCATCGCAACAGGGCGACAAGGAAATTCAACTCTATAAAAACGCTCTTGTTAAATTACAGGGTTTTCACTCTGCATTTGGCGAAGATGCTCAAATCTACTCAAAGGAAGAAATTGTAAAGGAGTTCCAAATGTTTGACAACAATGTAAAGGACAGTATCGATAAGAAAATTGCCCTATTGCGTGAAGTGCGTGAGCTCTATAACAGAGACCGTAAACTATATCACAAGATCAAGGCTTTGCCAATGAAGAGCAGAGTAATGCGTGATACGGGAAAGCATTGTGGAAAGTCAGTCATCTTTGTTTCTTCCAATGTCAAGACCGAGTTTTATCTGGCTACTCAAACTGGTATTGAAATTATTGACTTCCTAGAAGCAGTAAAGTATCTCAAAGCAAGGCCCGAAGAACAACCATTACAATTTACTAATGAGAAACAACACTACAAGCATGTCAATAGTGCATTGGCTCAATATACAACCGATTATGTAGAGGCTGCAGATACATCATCTATCAATCGCACAGACCTTGACAAGACTTCGCTTGAAGCTAATAAATTCCTGCGGACCATTAAGCAAATAACAACTGACTGTGAGCTGAAATCGAAATGCGATGTACTGATGGGATACATCAATGAAGGTATATATGCCCAACTTCCCCGCTATCTGAAGGCTTTATCACGAGAGTACAAAAACGACCGCTCTAAAATGAAGCAGGACGAATATAGCTTGCAAAACAAAATATCGGAATTACTTGGAGAGTATCAGACGATGGACAAAGAACAACGCCATGATGCCCAAGATATTTCTAATCCTCAAATCATTATATCAGAATCATTTAAGTAAATATTTTTATGGCAGCTACATATACACCGGATATTTTGAGAAAACTATTCCAATCATCTTTCAATCTGACTCAGTGGTACACTTTCCTACAATATTTTTTCAATGCAACCGAATTGAAAGAAGGACCAGAAAAGATCATTGGAAGCACCTCTAATAATGGTTACTATTTGGGAAATATAGATACTACAGACAGTTATCGTATCGGTTTATTTCATTACAATATTACAAAAGGCTCGGTCGCAAACAGGCGTGTAGGGCTACGCAATCTTGTAAAGTCATTCATTAATCCGACTTGGGGTGAGTTTGATGCCGCATTGGTGGTATTTGATAGTGGCGACCATTGGCGTTTGTCATTTATTTGTGATATCAAGGGAGAAGCGACATCGCCTAAACGATATACATACGTTTTTGGTAGTGATGATTTACTATACAGAACGCCTATTGAGCGTTTCAACTTCTTAAAGAAAAAAGGTATTTCATTTGAAAATTTGAAAACTGCATTCTCTGTTGAAGCTCTTTCTGATGAGTTCTTTGACAGATATCGCGAGCAATACGCCGACTTTATCCAATATATTACAGGTAAGCGTTTTGTTAAGGTGGGCAGTAAGTGGGAAGAGAAAAGACTTAGTGAGCCCAATGCTGCATTGATGGGAGCGTTTGACTACAACGAAAAGAAAATCCGTGATTACGTAAAGAAGATGATGGGGCGCATCACCTTCCTTCATTTCTTGCAACGCAAAGGTTGGATGTGTGGCGACCTCAACTATATGCAAAATATGTTTGAGAACTCACTGTACAAGAATGATTATCTCGACTCAGTGCTTGAACCGTTGTTCTTCGGTATCTTGAACACTAAACCTGCCGAGCGTGAAGCCCTGTTTGCCGATTACGATTGGGATAAATCGCTACTTAATGAATGGAAAGATATTCCATACCTAAATGGTGGTTTATTTGAGCGTGATAAGGAAGACGAACCCGAAAGTCGTTTCCCAGCTGATTATTTCAAACGTTTGTTCCAATTCTTCAGTGAATACAACTTTACCATTGACGAGAATGACCCTAACGATGCCGAAGTGGGAGTAGATCCAGAAATGTTGGGTAAAATCTTCGAAAACTTGCTTGAAGACAACAAGGATAAAGGAGCATTCTACACACCGAAAGAGATTGTACGCTATATGTGTCAGGAGTCACTTATTGCCTACCTCGAAACCAATACAAGTATAGCAAAAGACAAGATTCGTCAATTCGTACTTTCACCAGAAGAGGGAGTTAAGGATATTCCAGAGAATAAGAAACCGAAACTTCTTTCAGCACTTGAAAATGTTAAGATTTGTGATCCTGCTATTGGTTCGGGAGCATTTCCTATGGGTTTGCTCAATGAACTGTTGCATTGTCGTGAGGTTTTGAGTGGCGACCATTATGATCGTGCCGAAATCAAAAAGAGCATTATCCAAAACAATATCTATGGTGTAGATATTGAGAAAGGAGCAGTAGATATAGCCCGTTTGCGATTCTGGCTCTCTATCGTTGTTGATGAAGAGACACCATCGCCATTGCCCAATCTCGACTATAAGATTATGCAAGGCAACTCGCTAATTGAGAGTTTTATCGGGGTGGATTTAAGTAAACTCACTTACGAAAAAGAATACAAGAAAGACAAAGGAGAGATTTCTCTCTTCGATGATGAAAAAAATCGCTTGCAAAAGACTGTATCGCATCTACTATCTTCGTACTACTCTTGTAACGACCACAATAGAAAGGTGAAGTTACAACAAGAAATTTCCGATACTATCAACAAACAGTTGGAGGCACAGGCATACGACCCAACTATTCTTGCCAGACTCAAAGATATCAATCTTGCCGAGAATAACAAATTCTTTCTTTGGCATATTTGGTTTAGCGATGTTTTCAATCGTGATGATGATAAAAATGGTTTTGATATTGTAATTGGCAATCCTCCGTATTTTTTATATCAAGAATCACATGTTGGAGAGATTGCAGATTTACGTAGTGATAAAGATTATACGATTGCATTTGGGGGTAAATTAAATGCCTACAAACTCTTTATCGCAAATGCTGTAAAAAAACTCCTATCTACAAATGGCATAAATTGTTTTATCTTCCAAAATTCTTTTTTAGGAGATAGACAGGCTGCTAATTTGAGAAAGTATATCCTCAAGAATGACAAGATTATCAAAATTGATTCGTTCCCTGAACGAGATAGTAAGAAAAAGCGTGTTTTTGAGAGTGTAAAGATGAGCGTGTGTATATCATTAATACAAAATACTAAAGTCGATAGTGATTATGTATTCCCTGTATTTGTATGGGACGACAAGCATAAATCATCAGGATTGAGTACTTCTTTCTCTCTTAATGACATTATAGCAATTGATAATATTGATTATACAATACCACGTTTGAGACCTGAATACAAAACAACAGTCATTAAGTTATTGAAGAAAAAAGGAATATCATTGAAATGTATAGAGGGTGAGTTAAATGTAACATTTCACAAAAAATTCTTTGGCTCAAATATTAGTAACCCAGTTATATTGAAGGGAGCTTCAATACAACGATACTATTATACTCATCAAATGAGCCAAGGTCAAATAGACTATCTCGAAGAAGAAAAATATTTGTTAGAATATGGGAATACTGAGAAATCTGCCCATCACAAATATGAAAGAATTGCAATGCAAGGAATGACAGGTGCTAATGACAAGATTAGACTTGTAATGTCTATTGTGCCTCAAGGATATTATTTGGCTAATTCATGCAATTATATATTGCCATCACACTTAATAGACCTATATTGCTTATTGGGATTCTTAAACTCTAAAACCATAAATTGGTTTTTTAGATGTTTCAGCACTAATAGTAATGTCAATGGCTATGAGGTTGATAATTTCCCTATTCCACAGTTGTCCCCAAATGCTCAAGCGACGATTTCAGAATTGGTTAAAAAGGTTATTGATGCTAAACGAACAAACAGCTCAACTGATACTTCTGCAATAGAAAAGCAGATTGATGAGCTTGTTTATCAAGCTTATGAATTATCAAAGGATGATATAAAAATCATTGAACAATAATTAAATAGCAAAAGAGCGATCTGATTTCTCAAGGTCGCTCTTTCGTTTAATATGTGTAATCTATGAATCCTATACTAATTAGATAGTCTGCAATATCATTCATATTCCTTTTCTGTAGTTCTTTAATTAAAATATGTGGTGGAGGCCAATTACTCATATATGGGTTACTACATGGACCTGTGTAAAGTCCGCCACCAGGACCTGTGTAGAGTCCGCCACCAGGACCTGTATAAAGTCCACCACCAGGACCTATGTATCTATCTCTTGGCCATTTGTTCATATTCTATCACTTATGAAGTTCTTTTCTATCTATCCAAAAAGCATTATCTGGCTTTATTATTAGAATATCAACAGGACCTCCAACTGTCTTCGTCCGTTGTTGAAATTTCATTGTATCTATAGTGGTTTGAATTGCATATTTTGCAAAATCAATAGCATCTTGTATTGTAAAATGATTAAATGGAATAGGATAATCCGTTAAAGCATTACCACTCTGCGTATACATTGTAGTCAATACTCTACTAAGTACATCTATTTCGCCATCCCATATTGCTCCCTGAATATCTGTATTAATAGATTCTATTTTATCTATAGCGGTAAAAATTCTATATAATTTTTGTTCATATGTTTTCCCTGTGTTTATATAACCTCCAATGATAAAATCTGTATCTATTGTTTGGCATAATGCTTTGAAATATGGAATTATTTTATCTTTAATTTCATCAACAGATTCATCTTTATGTTCATTGATAAAACTTTCTATATAACCTGCGATGGGTTTGTTGTTGATACTTGCTTGACCACATGTCGAAATACCAACTCCCTTTGGAGTTAGGAATGTCTTATATGAAGAGTCACTATAATGAACTCCGTTATTTTGGACTATTGTTCCATCTTGCTTATGAATAGTAGTACTGAATGTTGTTCTACTATCACTGGCCATAACAATACCTTCGCCTAAATGTAATGCTATAATTAATGACATCCTATTAATATTTTATCAGCACAAAGATACAATTTTATTACCTGACAAAGAAATAATTACATAGGAATCTCTATTTTTGTAGGAAATAAATTATTCGGCAAATGTATCTATCTGAGCTAAAACTTTGGAATTTTAGAAAATTTAGTAAAAATGACGGAACAATAGAATTTGATTCGCCACATTTGGTAGTTCCTTTTAAGAAAGGAATTAATATCTTAATCGGAGAAAATGATTCAGGAAAAACAGCAATAATTGACGCTATTAAATTGGTTTTACGTACTCATGCTATTGAGTGGATACGTGTTGAAGAAAAAGATTTTCATGAAGCTACAGACTCTATGAGAATTGAACTTGTTATTAGTGATATGTCTGAAAACGAGGCATCCATTTTTACAGAATGGTTAAGTTGGGATAATAAAACATCTAAGCCATATCTTCGCTTAATATACGCTGCAAATATTATTAATGGACAGATTATTCCTGGAGATGTCTCGGCTGGACCTGATGCAAATGGTAAAGTTTTGGCTTTTCAAGCTCGTGAATACCTTAAAACTGTATATTTAAAAGCATTGAGAGATGCAAGTATAGAATTAACTGCAAAGAAGAGTTCTAGAGTTTCACAGATTTTACAAGGTCATAATTTATTTAAAGAGGAACCTGGACAAGAACATCCATTTGTGACATATGTTAAATCAGCAAACAGAAGCATTAATAGTTGGTTTAATGATGAGCTACAAGCATTAGGAAAAGATGGTTTACCAATTCTTGGGACAAGTAATAAGGAGCAAATAAAAGATAAGATAGATTCATTTTTACATGCTTTTATTAATTCTAATATAAATAGCAGCCTTACAATTACGGAACCTAAAATACGTAATATACTAGAAACTATTTCTATTGTTATAGAATTCGCACAAAATATGGGGCTAGGCACTATGAATAGGCTATATATGGCGACAGAACTGCTTCACTTAAATAAAGAGTGGGATGGTCTAAAATTATGTTTAATAGAAGAACTAGAAGCACATTTACATCCTCAAGCGCAAATGAAAGTTATTTCTGCTTTACAATGTCAGAAAGTACAATTCATCATGTCAACTCATAGTCCAAATATTGCATCTAAGATAAAAATTTCGGATAAAGAAAACACAAACATTATTCTATGTTATGATTCTGACGTGTATCCATTGAATACTGATACGACCAGACTTGATGAAGATGACTGTATATTCCTTGATCATTTTTTAGATGTAACAAAATCAAATTTGTTTTTTGCAAAAGGAGTTATTATTGTTGAAGGTTGGGCAGAAGAATTATTGATACCTGTAATTGCCAATAAGTTAGGATATAATCTTACCAATAAAGAAATTTCAATTGTTAATGTTGGTTCTACTGCATATATAAGATATGCTAATATTTTTATAAGGACTGACGGAAAGATATTAAATATGCCAATAAGTATAGTAACAGATCTCGATGTCAGTCCGGAAAAAATAAAAAAAGAAGAGGTAGAGCTTGATACAATTGAATATTCAGAAATCAGTCACGAAGTGGAGTTGGAAAAGTCTAAGAAAATTTTAGATAGTCTTGCTTTGCCCGATGAATCAAATGTCAAAATTCTCATTTCTCCACATTGGACTTTAGAGTGGTGTTTATATCTTTCCAGCACATTAAATGAATGTTTTAAGGAGTGTGTATCTAAAGTCCATTCTAAAACTGAAGGTTTTAAAAAAAATAAAGCTGGGAAATATGATGAAGAAAAATTCAAAACTACATTAATAAAGAAACTTAAAGATCGAACTTTAGATAAAGTAGCTATTGCTCATGAATTATGTCAGCAAATATGTTCGTTGGACACCTTAGCCATACCTGAAGATGATAGTATATATTATTTAGTGGAAGCAATTAAACATGTATCTAAAGTATGAGAAGAATTGATGATAATCTAATTAGTAGTGTACAAGACTTCCTTTTACCTAAAGGGTGTAATTTTGATGATGAACGTCGGAACTTTATAAAAGAGCTTTCATCCTGTGATTTGTTAGCTGTACCTGGGAGTGGCAAAACGACTGCTTTAATAGCAAAACTTTGTTGTATGGCTGAAAATCTTGAAATAGGAGATGCAATATTAGTTTTATCTCATACGAACACTGCTGTTGAAGAAATCCGAAAACATCTTTCCAAAAAAGCTGCGAAACTGTTTGAATATCCTCATAATGTATCGACGATTCAAGAATTTGTAGATAAATTTCTCGCAATTCCATATTATGAAAACAAGTATAAGAGAGGAATAGAAATTATTGACAAGGATAGATATGATGCTGAAATACAGCGAATTTTAAGTAGATGTTGGGATCGAAGGATTCTGTATTGCAAACACCAATTTGACTTTACATCAGTACGATTCATCAGTTCCTTTGGAGAACCAAGGATTGGATTGGGAATTGAAGGAAGTGATATATCCTATAAAATTCCAACTACATGGAGAGGAAATGAAGATTTTAATAAACAATATGTTTGCAATTGGTTGTTAAAGGCAAAAAATGAGATTTTAGAAAAAGGAATATTGCATTATGATGATTGCTATTATTTAGCTGAGGAATACATAAAAGAGTATCCAGAGATAAAGAGTGTATTGCAAAAACGTTTTAAATATATTCTTATTGATGAAACGCAAGATATGCAGCTGCATCAATTAAACCTTATTGATAAATTATTTTATTCAGATAATTGCATCTTACAAAGAATAGGTGATCCTAACCAATCAATTTATAATGCTGTAACAGATACTTGTGATTGGCTTCCTAGAAATCCCATGTATATTAATAATTCTCTGAGATTATCCAAAGAGATTGCAGACGTTGTAAATCCGTTCACTCTTATAACTGGTGATGATGGAACAGGTAAAGCTAGATTTGTTGTAAATGGAAAAAATGTATTAGATTCTCCAATACTTCCTACGTTATTATTATTTAATGAAGAGACAATGCCATTATTGAAAGGTAAATTTAAGGATTTGATAGAAAGAAATAATCTTCAGAATACAATTAATGGGAAAAAGTATGGGTTTCATATAATCGGGTGGAATGCAAAGATTTCAGAACCGGAATTTAACATAGAAAAATTACGGTTAGATAATATATTTCCAAACACAACTAAAGTCACTACAAGTAAGACATACGATACAATCTCTGAGTTTCTTCAATTTAGTGAAAATGAGACGATTAGCCAATGCCAAAAAACTGTCTTCGCAATACTATGTCATATTTTACGACTGTCTGGTGTAGTT
>OGPT01002969.1_pt1 | contig 12891 bp, 4 predicted proteins | sample 1552951 | NCBI WGS metagenome assembly OGPT01 (sample SAMEA2580224, study PRJEB22360) | human gut metagenome | biome: human gut; feature: human-associated habitat; material: faeces | place: Denmark | collected 2008/2010
CTGCAATGGGTAAAAAATGAAATACTCTCATACTTATATAAAATAAATGTTATTACGTTATCACTCCTTTTTCATCTCCTCCAGTTCACAGGAAGCAGAATCCCATTCTTCCATTACACGGTCTAACTGGGCTTTCAGTTTCTGGTGCTGTTCGTAAAGCGTCATATCCGAAGCACCTTCCGGTGTAGCCATTTTAGCTTCCAGAATAGCAATAGCCGCCTCCGTCTGCTCTATCTCCGCTTCACAATCCGCTACACGACGTTCCAGTTTTTTGAGCTTCTTATTGAGTTCTTTTTGTTCCTCGTAAGAAAGCTTCGCGGCAGAAGGTTGCGCTGCTTCAGCATTATCGCCGGCAGCCGCTTTCCCCGCAGCCGGTGAAACAGATAATGAAGGAGACTTCTGCAAATCGTTCAAGCTCTCTATCTGCTTTTTCTGCAAGAAATCATAGATACCGCCAAGGTGTTCTTTCACCAACCCGCTACCGAACTCATATACTTTAGTCGCAAGTCCATCCAAAAAGTCACGGTCATGGCTGACAATTATCACCGTACCGTCAAAATCACGGATGGCCTCCTTCAGTACATCTTTCGAACGCATATCAAGATGATTCGTCGGTTCGTCGAGAATCAGGAAATTCACAGGTTCCAGCAACAGCTTAATCATGGCGAGACGGGTACGTTCCCCACCGGAAAGGACTTTTACCTTCTTGTCCGAAGCCTCTCCGCCAAACATGAATGCTCCTAAAATATCGCGTATCTTCAGCCGGATATCTCCCACCGCCACCCGGTCGATGGTATCGAAAACCGTCAGGTTTTCATCCAGCAGTTGCGCCTGATTCTGCGCGAAATAACCAATCTGCACATTGTGCCCCAAAGTAAGCTTCCCGGTATAATCCGTAATCTCATCCATGATGCACTTTACGAGTGTGGACTTACCTTCGCCGTTTTTGCCGACAAAAGCCACTTTCTCACCGCGGTTAATAGTGAGATTTACATCGTGAAATATGACATGGCTTCCGTACGCTTTGGCAACATCTTCACAGATAACGGGATAATTACCGCTACGGCTGCTGCACACAAACTTCAACCGTAAGGAAGAATTATCCTCTTCGTCCACTTCGATGCGCTCTATCTTCTCCAGTTGTTTGATACGGCTTTGTACCTGTACAGCCTTAGTGGCCTTATAGCGGAAACGCTCGATAAAGTCTTCCGTATCCTGTATCTGTTTTTGCTGGTTTTCGTAAGCACGAAGCTGCTGTTCTCGGCGTTCCTTACGGAGTACCACAAACTCATCGTACTTCACTTTATAATCATAGATACGCCCGCAAGTTATTTCAATCGTACGGGTAGTGACATTATTCAGAAAAGCGCGGTCGTGACTGACAAGCACCACTGCGTTGGCACGGGTGGAGAGGAAGTTTTCCAACCACTGGATACTCTCGATATCGAGATGGTTCGTAGGCTCATCGAGCAGCAACACATCCGGACGGCGAAGCAACAACTTGGCAAGCTCGATACGCATACGCCAACCACCGGAGAACTCACTCGTAGAACGGTCAAAATCCTCGCGGCTAAAGCCCAGTCCCTGAAGGGTACGTTCTATTTCGGCACGATAGTTTGTACCGCCCATCATCAGAAAACGCTCGTTTTCATGGGTAAAACGGTCTATCAATTTCTGATAATCTTCACTGTCATAATCGGTGCGTTCGGCCAACTGCCGGTTCATACGCTCTATATCAGCCTGCATCTCAAAGATATGCTCAAAAGCAAGTTCCGCCTCTTGCATGACGGTACGCTCATCACTGAGTATCATCACCTGAGGCAAGTACCCGATCGTACATTCACGGGGAACGGCCACAACACCGGAAGCGGGTTGCTGAATGCCGGCCAATATTTTGAGCATGGTGGACTTACCCGCCCCATTCTTACCGACAAGAGCTATGCGGTCTTTCTTATTAATAACATAAGAAACGTCTTCGAACAGAGGGGTAGCGTTAAATTCCACCTTCAGTCCTTCTACAGATATCATAGTGTCAATGAATTAATCGTTTAAGGCTGCAAAGGTAGCGATATTATTTTTATTCTCACGCAATCGTGTATTCAAAGCGTAACTACATTCATTTAAATTTCAATGCTTGCATATGACGTATCAAATGATATGGCAAACGGTCTGTCGAGGATTTTATAGTTACAATGCGATGTTTATCGCATTCAGATGTATTTTGAGGCAAGCTCAGTCCCATACTCAGGGTACCTCAGTCGTATACTGAGACAGGCTCAGTCCCATACTTAATCACGCTTTATAAATCAAACTGATAATCAATTAGTTGCAAAAGTCCTCTTACAACTCATAAACCTTTACAAAAAATCCCCTCTCTCCCTTTCCGTCCAACCAACCTGGAGAACAAAAGAAGGAAAAGAGGGGATATTTTTATAAAGTAAACCGCTCGGATATTCCCTTAGAATAACTTAGCGGGATATTCTCCGGCATCTACCAACGCCTGAATCTTATCAACCACACTCTGACGGTCTTCCGGATAAGTCACGCCGAACCATTTACTGTTCGTATCGAGTACTTCTACCGTAGCAGTACCGTCATTAATCAGTTTATCCACCATCAAAGGAATAAAGAATTCGCTCTTCAAATTTTCCATATTCTTCGGATCGCTGAGGAATGTCTTAAAGAACTCCTGGCTATAAGCAAAATAGTCGGGAGTAAAACCCCAGAAGTTCATGCTGACCGGAGTAGTGTCGGGAGTAGCAGTCCACTCGCCATTATCATCGATATACTTCACCTCACCGTCCATACGTTGAATCTTGGTACGTTCTACAACGGAAGTCAGCAGATTATCGGCATCCGTACCGCAAAGACCGCGAGATACCGTGCCGCTTTCACTTAATGTATTTCCAATACGGAAACCCACCATCGAATATTTATTCTTGGAACCATCGGGAAGTTCTGACAAGAATTTACCCATTACCCGGAAAGAATCGCGACCGTAGAAATCATCGCAATTGATAACGGCGAACGGTTCCTTTATCACATCAGCGCCCATCATTACGGCATGGTTAGTACCCCATGGTTTGGTACGGTCTGCCGGGCAAGTAAATCCTTCGGGAAGCGCATCCAGTTCCTGGAACACCAGTTCGCACGGAATATGTCCTTCGTATTTGGAAATGATTTTATCGCGGAAGTCCTGCTCAAAGTCTTTACGGATAACGAAAACGAGCTTACCGAATCCGGCATTGATAGCATCGTAAATAGAATAATCCATAATAGTTTCGCCATTGGGGCCCAGTCCATCTAACTGTTTCAAGCCACCGTACCGGCTGCCCATACCGGCTGCCAATAAGAATAAAGTTGGTTTCATATTAGTTATTATTTAAAAAGGTTAGTGTATCATGGTTGATAACAGATGCAAAAGTAGTAAAATTTATATCAGAAAAGGGGAGATTTTAGTCCATTCTTTTCTATAATCGTACAAAACTCCACCTTATTGACCGGTACTTCCGCATTGAGTCCGTTTTTGGACAAATACGATTCACTATTGTCTACAAAGCCGGCAGAATCTCTTAGAACGGATAACCGATGGCGAAATGCAAAGCAAGGCTGTCCTTGAACTTAGGAATATTGTAGTATCCCGACTTACCGGTATCATACGGGTCATGCAGTCCTACTCCGCAGTCCAAACGGAACACCAGAAAATCCATATCATAGCGCAAACCCGCTCCCGTACCCAAAGCCACCTGCTTGGCAAAGTTCTTTAAAGTAAGTTCTCCACCGGGGCGGGAATCATCCTTACGCATCAGCCACACATTACCGGCATCCAAGAACACCGCTCCATGCAAGTCGCCGATGATACGGAAACGATACTCAACATTAGCTTCCATACGTATGTCGCCCACATGGTTGATGAAAGAATACTTACTTTCCTTATCCGGAGCATAACCGCCCGGGCCTATGCTGCGGGCGGAGAAAGCACGTACGCTGTTGGCGCCGCCGATATAGAACTGCTCGGTATAAGGAGCCGACAGCGCATTTCCGTACGACCATATCACTCCTCCGGCAATGCGTGAAGCGATCATCTGGTTTTTATCTATCTTATAGTGATAGCGGAATTCACTGTTAACCTTCAGGAACTGCGCAAAAGGTACACCCAGCAGTTTTTTATCCTTCTCGCTGAACGGTTTGCCGAAGACACGATAAATACACGAAGTCAGATTACCTGCCGAGCTTACCGTCGTCTGCCACCAAATGGGATTGCGCACACGTTGTAAAGAAGCGTTATCATACGTGTACATATATTCCATGACAGGGATAAACTGGTCGCGCAGACTGACGTAGAGCGCAGGATTCTCTGCCTGCAATTCCTTAAAGGCTTCCGTCGGGTTACGAAGCACATTAAACGTAAGTTTAAACGGCGTGAAACTATGTTTGGTCGTACGCTTCGGCTGGAAATCATACGTAGCGTTTCCACCAAACGCCAACAGTTTATAATACTTGGCGCGGTTCAACTGGTCGATGTACAACTTAAAGGTGGTAGTGGCCGGAAAGTCGTACTCCTTATCGCCGAAACGGGGAAAGACCACACGTGGGAACATCAGCGAAGTAGACAATCCCACCTCATAACTGTTCATCAACGAAGACCGGTCTTTACCCGTCTGCCACTCATACGAACCGTCCAGCTTCACATTCCATGCCTCACCGCCGCCAAACACGTTGTTTTTCGTTACGGTGAACGAAGCTCCCGGTCCGGTCTGGTTATTACTTTTCATCTTCACGTTGAAATCCAGTTCGGCATCGTAGGGTTTGTCGAGAGCCGCATGGATATTTACATCCAGCGTATCACACGCGAATGTCGTATCGCGCGGAGTATACTGCATTTCGAGATAGCGGAAGATGCCCACATTATTCAAACGCTCCTGCACACGGGTCTGACGATATAAACTGTAAAGGCTTTGCATGGAACGTCTGCGGGAGATACCCGTACTGTCCTGCACCTGGCGTTTCTGACGATATGCCTGATAGTTGAGCCACCTGTAAATCATGTTGGGACGTACCCGCAATTTATCATGATAATAGATGCGCAGTCCCTTATAATCCATGCTGTCGTTAGGAGCCTCTCCATGCTTGCCATAGAGGTGGAATGCTTTACTGCCCACATAAAACGGTTTTTCGGCGACAGAAGGCATACCGGGAGCAGGCACCATACGCATCACGACATGGCCGCCGGGCACTAAAGTCGTATCAGCCTGATAAGTCAGATAGTCGGGACGGAAATAATAGCACCCTACATTACGCAGCAAAGTACTGATACGAGTACGCTCTCCGTCGAGGTCGGTCACATTAAACTGTTCTCCCGGACTGATGAGCGAACGGCGGCGGCTCATATTCATAATGCGCGACGTACGTTCACTGAAACCGTGGTAATAGACCGTATCGATAAAATAAGGATTACGCATGTCCACCGTATATTGCAGCTTCGCCTTTAATGAATCTTTCGGATTTACAAACGTCTTATAACTGACCGTACCGTTGAAGTAGCCGTAGTCCCGCAACAGATTAGCAGCAGCCTTCTGCCTGATATCAGGATTGACGGACGACATCAATACCGGCTTTGCAGCAAAGCGGTTGAATATCCACTTTCCAAACCCTTTCTCATATTTCACAAATCCATTGTAAATCCATAATCCTACAGGGAACGGTATGCGGATACTGGAACTGCCCAGCAAAGAGTTGTTCGGAGCAGTGGCCAGCGCAGCTTCCACCTCTTCCATGGCGGTCTCGCCTACCGGAGTCTTGCTACGGTTCTCGACAATCATCGTTTTTTGTCCCGTATACAGGATTTCACCTTCCGGCAAATGCTTGGTTGTGGAACATCCTGCCAGAAACAGTATACCCGCTATATATAATATCAGTCGTTTCATATCATTCTACAGTTTGTTTCTTCTTTTTCCTGAAGATAAAGAGTTCGCCCAGACGGTCCATCTTACGGCGAAGCACAAGACCGACTCCGGTTTCCGTTATTTCCCCGTCGAGCACGCTTTCGTAGTTCTTGTCATAGAACACACGGACATAGCGCGTACCGGACGTATCCAACCTGTACTCCAGCGAAATATTATCGATAAACGATTCCGCATCATTCGTGGCATTGGCGCCCGTTGTTACTTTACCGCCGATAACAATCTGCACACGGTCGTTGAAAAGGCGTTGCGAATAGCGGAAGCTATAATCCGTTTGCTTATCTCCCGTTTCGGCAGCCGTACGGTCTTCCATACCCATCGTGAAACTTGCATTAATGCTTTGGAAAGCCGAACCCGCCAATGAGTTGATCTGACTTTGGATAACGCTGTTCAGAGCGCTACCCATAGAGAATCCGCCACCTTTGACACCGCTATTCATATAAACACCGGTCGCCAGCATGGCAATGGCCTGTTTGCTACGCTCCTCAGTACCCATAGCCTGCAACTCGTTCTCGATGGCTGCGTCATCCGGCGCCGTTATATCGAAGATAAGTTCGGGAGCGTCAAGCCGGTTCTTTATGGCTATGGACACATCGAAGTTTACCACGCGCGAACCGCCGTCGTCACCGTCGGCTACCGAAGCGCGCATACGCTCCGTCGCTTTCAGGTTCAATGTCGGGTTCATCGGGTCGCCGCGCCAGTCCACATAACTTCCGTTGTTAATCTGGAACTCCTTCAACGGAATGATAGGAAGCGAATACTTCATGATTCCGCCCGAAAGCGTATAGCGTCCGGTAAGGCTTATATCGCCTTGCGGAGTGTATTGCATATTCAAATCCCCACCGCCTTCCAACTCTATAAACTTACTGCGGTCGGGGCTCAAATCGGCACGAAGGCGTACGGCATTGTCTATATGCACGGACATAATCATATCCATACCGCCCAAAGACATGGCAGGGGCCTCATCCGCACTTACCGAGGTCGTGTCCGCAAAGGAAGTAAAGGTAACCAGGCCTTCAAGACGGTCTTCCACCGTCAGCGGCGAGTCGGTGAGCACATAGGTCACATCCGTATTTCCCAACAGATTCATATTGCCGCGCATGGTCAAGGCGTCCAAAGGCCCTCGTACCGTTGCGTTCAAATCGACAAATACCTTGCCGTAAATGAGACTTTCGCGGGTACGCGGTGCATCCAGCAGCGTATAGTTCTCTGCCAGCAATTTCAAATCCGCCGTAGGGCGTTCCAGATTACGGAAATCCACCTTACCGTTAATGGTGAACGGATTCTTACTGGTGGTATAGATAGCGAACTTATCGAATATCAGTTGATTGTCTTTAATCTGTACGGGGCGGTCGTCGAACCAGTAACGGGCTCCTGCCTGACGCGCATATACCGATACGCTGTCCAGCGTGATATCTCCGTGCATCCTGGGTTTCTCCAACGGTCCGTAGATGTACATCCCGCCATCGAGGTCGCCGGTAAAGGACATCATTTGGTCGGGCACAAAAGCATTGGCAATCTTCATCGGGAAATGCTCAAAAGAGGTGGTCACTTCCAGCGTATCCCTGCCATTCTTTTGCGTCAGTATACCGTCTGCGGTCAGCACTTCCTGATTGTCGTAACTGAAATACGTATTCAGATAATGCGTAGCGCCTTTATCTCCCGGCAGCCATGTGGCGCCCATACCGATGTCTCCTACATGTTGCCGCTCGTAAGTCAGTTCATTGATGCTGGCTTCGGCGGACACTTGTAAGGAAGTAGGAGTCTGTATATACTGTGCTTCGGCGGAGAACAAGCCGGTCAGTCGGGGCATATAAGGAAGCACCTCGCTTAATTCTCCCAACTGGAAGCGGCTTAATTCCACGTTCATATTCTGCAACGAGATACTGTCGTTCTTGTCCGACTGCATACGGAAACATAAGCCGTTGTCGCTATCCATATCGATATTGGCATAGACACGCATATTCTTATGCAGATATATCCAGTTACTGTTATCCACGAAATGGAACTTACGGTATGCGATAACCGGTTCGGCAGGTGTCAGATTCAGCAATACTCCGTTGCCTTTGCCGTGTCCTTCGGTCAGCGGGCGGGCATTTATACCGAACAGCACTCCTGTCTGCCCCTCACCGTCCACATAATTTACGGTCAGTTCGGCGTCTTCACTCCGAATCTCGCCTGTCAGCGTACTCCGGAACACAAACTGCGGGTTCTTCGGCCCGTTAATCACCCCGCTTTGCAGCATCATCCGGGAGGTATCCTGCTTCACGGTAAAGAAAATCGTATCGAGTTGCAACGAGTCCACACGCAATCCATGCACAGCAGTCCGCCCGTTGATGCCCCGCGTCGGCGTGGTACCGAAACGAAGGGTAAAGTCATTGAACGTCACATCTTTTGTTTTCAGGAAATAGCTGACCGGATTAGACTGTCCCGCCGTCAGCTGCATGCCTGCCGAAGGTAACACCCGACGCAAAGCCGCATGGTCCAGCCGCCTTTCATCTATCTGCTTCATAAGAATGGCGACGAACTCGTCCGATTGTTCCAACAGTTCCTTCAAAGTGCTGCGGGCACGGAACTGCAAGTCCATATCGCCGGCATCCATCCGCAACTTAATGGAATCGTGGCGCGCTTCCGCACCCAGATTAAACGCAACCGAATGTTCCAAAGGCTTGGGGGCAACGCCCAGTTTATATAAGTCCAGCTCCTCGACATTCATATTCAGCTTGCCGTCCATGTATTTGCGGTCGAGACGTAAGTCGGCCTCGGACTGCATCTTCAATAACTCATTATCACTCGTCAGTCGCACTGAAGCCACCGATGACTTCAAACCCGCGTTCAAATCCACGCCCGATATATTCCAACGGGCATACTGCAATTCCGCCAGCTTGGCCTCTATGCGCGCCATTGTCTTATGAGAAGCGATATCCACTCCCTGGCCTTTGGCGGAAACATGGGCCGTAAGTGTATAAACAGAGTCTTTAGGCAGGAAATGATGGAGTTGCAAAGCATCTATGGCGAGGTCTGCATGATAGGCCTCGGTAGACAAGTTGTAGGCGGCATCCAAATCCAGACTACCTTTGCTTTCCTTTACTTTCAGAAGCGCGTTGCATTGCGGCCCGTCGAGACCGAGACGCGCCACGAGATTCATACTGTCAGGCACAACGATAGAGCCGTCGGGAGTTACCCCGGTAAGTCCGGTCAGGAAATTAAGGTCTTGCGTCTGCATTTCAAAATCAAGCTCTCCGCTACGCCTCAAGCTGTCCGTAAGGTTCCACAACTCACCGCCGCCGCTCAACGAGAAAGCGCCCGGCAATTCGGCGGTGAAACGTGAAATCTGCATTTGCTTCAAGTTCCCTTCCGTACCGGCATGAATCACCAGCGGCCGGAAAGGATAAGCCTCTTTAAAGGTTTCGGGCAATCCGCCTGCAAAGAGCAGTACATCCTGTTTGCCGATATTGGCATTAAAGCGGGCGGACAGACGTCCGGTAGTAGGTATATCGACAAGTTTCCAATAGGTCTGCGCCGTCAGGTTCATTTCACTATGCGGGGTCGTAAGTTGCAAATGGGGCACGCGGATAAGGGTTGAATCGGCAAACAGGCGTCCGGTCAGAGAAGTTACAGTCAGTCCCGAACGGTCGTACATGGAGAACTCGCGGATAACGGCGTTCATGTCGCGGCCGCAGGACATCACCGAATCTATGCCGATACGGATGTCGCGCAACGCGATATGCGAAGCGTCAAAACCCTCGACGGGAGCGGCTGTACCCGAATCGTAATTTACGGCAGTACCCGTAAGCGCGAACTTACGCCAACCGTAGAACTGACGTTTGAGGTCGGCATTGGCATCTTCTATGCTTGCATCTCCTATATTGGCAGCCAACGTCATGGAGTCGAGCGGCATCTGCAAATCCACCGAAATATTCTTCAGTTTCAGGCTGTGCAACGCTATCCGCCAGTTCAAGGCGGTTTCAACAGTATCTTTCGGAGCCTCGGCAGTATCGGCAAGTATTACTTGCACATGGGTATTACTCAACTCCACGCTATTCAGCACGGCATTCTCTTTTTTCAGGTCGATGCCGTGGCTCTCGAGGAAGAACCGTCCGAGCGTTCCTTTGATGTGCATACCTTCCAGCAAGGTGGAAGAGTTTACGGCTACCTGCTGCAAAGTAATATCGTCCACCTCTACCCTGCCCTGCAACAAAGGCCACGCCTGCACGCGCACGTTCAGGCTTCCAAGGTTCAGCAGGGTATCGGGATGTTGCATATCGACGGCGTCGTTCTCCGACTGCACCACCTGTACGCCACGCACAAGCAGATTCAAGGGAAAACGAAGGTCAATCCGTTCTACGGAAATATTCATGCCCGTAGCATCCGACGCTATCGCCGTAGCCTGTTTCCGTATAAAATTCTGCACGGGCGGCACATACAGCAATATCATCAATATTACAAATAGGATAATAGGAGTGAGCAGCACCCAAAGTGCTCCCTTTAACCATTTTCTTCTCATTGGAACGTCAAACTGTCATCTATTAAAAGTTGTACAAAGTAAACAATTAATTTCGAGATAAAGTTCCTAAAGAATAAAAATACTGTGCCACACCGGTGTTTATGACCACTTATATCGACCGCTTACCCAAATCGGTCTGTGCCGGTAAACGAACAATATCCTCGATAAGGGCAAGCGAACGGAGCGCGCGCTGTCCTTGTTCGGCAGTGAAGGGAGCGCCGCGCAGGCTTTCCAGTATCTTAAGTTCCGACACCAGTTCCGTAGCGCCAATCAGCGTAAAGAGAGGAATCATTTTGTGCGATACGGCAGCCACCCCGTCCATGTCCGCCGCATCCACCGCCTGCCGCAAACGTTCGGCATTGAGACGGGTTTCAGTGACGAAACTCTCAAGAATGGACTTTGCCGCTTCCGGATCGTCACCGGAGAAAGCGGTAAGCGCCGAGAAATTATAAGGAAGCTCCGGAGATGAAGCCTCAGCCGCAACCGCTTCTTCACATTGCGGGGCAGGAACAGGCTCTTGTCCGATACCCTCCGCATTCAGTTCCCGGAAAAGCTCCGCTACCGTAAACGGTTTGTGCAAACAACCGGCAAAACCGTGTTCCTTAATCTCCTCCCGTTTCATGTCGCTACGGGCTGTAACGGCTATCACAGGAATGGTCTGAGCTTGAGGAAGGTTCGACGCCCGCAGCAGTTTCAGCAGGTCGAAGCCGTTTATGGCAGGCATCTGTACATCGGTAAGCAGTACATCGAAGGTATCGGAACGCAGGGCATCCAGCAATTCATCCAATTGCATGCACGACACCGAAGCGATACCGCTATGTTGGAGCATGGCCGCGGTGAGCGTAAGCTGAATACGGTCATCATCAATCAGAAGTACGCGAAGCGAGCGTTGTGAAGGAACGGATATTTCCCCGGAAAGAGCGGAAGAAGCTTCGGTTTCCGTCTCTTGACGCTTCCCGCCGGCATTCTCCGACACCCTCACGGGGAACAAAGGGATACGTAATGTAAACGTGCTTCCCTTACCCGGCGCACTGTCCACATCAATCGTTCCTTCCAGTAACTGTACAAGCATGCGCACGATGGACAATCCGAGCCCGAAGCCCTCTTTGCCCTGCGCGCCGGGCAGACGGGTGAACTCCTGAAAAATCCGTTCCCTGTCGGCAGGTTCCATACCTTTGCCTGTATCGGCTATGGCAACGACCAGCCGGCGGTTCTCGTAACGTGCCGTTATCGTTATGCCGCCCTCGTCCGTAAACTTCACGGCATTGGAAAGCAGGTTATTGATAATCTGGCGCAACCGGAGCGGGTCGCTGATATACGTGCTCTCCAACTCGGGAGCAATATCGCAATGTAAGCCCAGTCCCTTGGCGGAAGTCAGCGGTTCGAAGCTGACATGGATTTCTTCCAGCAGACGGGCGGGATGGAAAGTAACCCGGTTTATCTCGGCCTTATGAAGGTCGAGCCGATGAAAATCAAGCAAATCGACAACCAGTTTCAGCAGATGTTCCGATGAGGTTTTCATGTTATCCAGATAGAAGCGCTGCCGTTCGTCCACCGTCAGACGGGAGAGCAGGTCGGCATAGCCCATGATGGAGCCGAGCGGCGCCTTAAAGTCGTGGGTAATGGCAAGCATCATCTTTTCCCGCGTAGCCAGCAAGTCTTCGGCACGGCGGCGGGCTTCTTCCAGTTCGCGGCGATAACGGTTGCTGCGCGTAATGTCACGCCCGATGACTATCAGGAAAAAGGCGGAAAGCAACACAGCGCCGGCCGCGATACCGCTGATTATCTTAATGGAATGATGGCGCACGGATTGCTGATACTCCGCCTCTTCGCGGGCGCGCTGCAAGGTTTCCTGTTCATAACCTTTCAACAGACTGTCGATACGGGCGGTCAGCATCCTGTCCATGCGCTGCAAAGTGCGCCTGCGGCGTTGTACAATGGCATTATTCTCTTTCTTCTGCTGCGCCACGGCACGCAGCTTTTCTTGCAGGGAGTCCACCGGATTGTAGACATCAATCACCGTATCCGTAGCATATTCGAGGGAAGTCTTTACCTGTATGGCAGTATCTTTTTTAGGCGGAACGAACACCTCTCCCAAACGACGGAAGAAGCCTTTCTTCTTGGGCTTGGTAACCACCGTATCACGATGCGTAATGATACGGCGCTGCACCCGCCGGTTGGTAACGACCGAATCCTGCCGGGTAGCGATGATGCTCTCTATCTCCCGGGTAGAAACCATACTGTCGCTCGTTTCGCTCAGCACACGCAACATGTAAATGGTGTTCGCGTCCTTCTCCCTGAGAAGCGTGATGAGACTGTCCGTCCACTGCACGTCCCGGTTATCGGAAAGCATAAGATGCTCCATCTCCCGGTGCACAAAGAACAGGGAAAAGAACAACACTCCCAGCAACAGAGTGTATC
>OGPT01002973.1_pt1 | contig 12874 bp, 8 predicted proteins | sample 1552951 | NCBI WGS metagenome assembly OGPT01 (sample SAMEA2580224, study PRJEB22360) | human gut metagenome | biome: human gut; feature: human-associated habitat; material: faeces | place: Denmark | collected 2008/2010
CTCGAAGATTCATCCTCCGCAGAACAGCGGTTAAAACTCATTGATGAAAACAAACTCGCCGGTGCATCCTTCTGGAAGCTCGGATTTGAGACCAGCAGCATCTGGGATACAATTATCAAGTATATTAACTAATCCCACCGCATAAATTGAATTAACGATTACAAAAGCCTTTTGCCAAATGCAAAAGGCTTTTTGTTACCATTCAACCGAGGTATTTATGCAAAAAAAGTTCGAAGTTCTCATGATCTGCTGTCTGTTCGTCAGTTCTTTTCTTCTCGCACGGTGCCGCCTTTGTCTCCGCCAAATCAACTACGGATTCCCCAAAGTGTATCGTGCTTGATGCCGGACACGGCGGAAGTGATCCCGGCAAAGTCGGCTGCGGCGATGTCTTAGAAAAAGATATCAATCTTGCGATCGTGTACAAATTAAAAACATTATTTGAAAATAAGGGATTTAAAGTTGTCCTGACACGAACCGATGATCAGCCGCTTGCAGCTGAAAATTCCAAAAACATGAAAATTGAAGATATGCGAAATCGTGTCGCCTTAATCACAGAAACCATGCCTGTTATGACGATCAGTATTCACCAGAACAGTTTTCCGGATAGTTCTATTTCCGGTCCGCAGGTATTCTTCTACGACCAATCTCCGGAAGGAGAAGTAATTGCAGCAACTTTACAGGATACTTTAAATACTATCATGGATCCTCCAAAACCACGTGTGTCCAAGTCCAATGACGATTATTACATATTAAAGAAAACACCCACACCTACAGTTATCGTAGAATGTGGGTTCCTAAGCAATGAAAAAGAGGCATCTGATCTCACCACAGAAGCGTATCAGGAAAAGCTCGCCCGTGCTATCTATTTGGGCGCATGCGAATATCTGGCAAACCAGTCTACCTTGTCAGTTCCTGAATCGACTGAATAAAGCTTTCCGCAATATGATACAACCGGCTGGTCTGTACCTCATATTCTGTTGTCGTACTCTGCGTCTTTCCTGTATTGTCCAGATCATTCGTTCCCATATTCTCTCCCTGCACAGAGGAGGCTTGCGTTCCCGCTACACTCTCCTTGCGAATGCTCACCATCTCATAGTGCATAAGGGAGAGATTTTCTGCATAAGCAACATGAATATCAACGGATTCTTCCACAACTCCCGGACTCTGCTTCATTTTGTCTGCGAAATCATCCAGATGCTCGCGGATCATCTTCGCCGTTTCTTCATCATCCACTGCGATCATACCGCTGATACGATTACTTTTCGCCTCAAAAGAAGCAGCAACTTTGCCCATGGATGGGCTGTCAAAAAGGATGTCGACTGCTCCCTTTTTCTTTTCTCCGCGCACAATTTTCAATGAGACACCGGTTACCGAATCGCCAGTCTGTATCGGAATCATATAACTTTCTTCCGTTGTCTTCTTGGCACAAAGTTTAAACTGGGCAGTCGCAAGCTGCATTGCACGGATATCAAGTGTTCCAACCTCAGGATCTTCAATGATCATACCATCCATCACATGTTCCGCAACCTCGGCAAGTGTTTCCTGCGCATCTGCAAGCTCTGTCGGATTCTTTAATGCTTCGCCAAAGGCTTCAAACACTTGCTGTTTCATCTGCGCTGCTTTTTCCACAGATGTCTTATCACCCCAGTCTTTTTTCCACAAAGTCTCCATCATCTGGTTCGGGTGACGCAACATCTCATTTACTCCAAGAATATTGGCAATCGTATTTGGCATATCAAAATGATCCAGATATGCATAGACATCCTGCGACACCTCACTTGCCTGCTCATACATGGCAAGTTGTTGCTGCACATATGCCTCATCTGCTAACATTTCCTGCTCGGAGGTCTGCATTTCTTCCAGTTTCTGTGCAAACTGCTCCGGTGTCAGATCCATCCAGCCATCTTCTCCAAGTGTAGCAAGTTTATCCGGAGTGATCTGCTCCATAATGTCTTTGACGCAATTCTGCTGAAAACCTGCTGCAATCTGTTCATCAATCTTCGTTCCGGATGCCTTTGCACTCACGCCGTCAAAATTATCAGATACGCTGTAGTCCATACTGCCTTTCTTGCTAGTTCGCACTGCAGACAGTAGATTACGCATCGTAATTTCCGCACCCTGATGATAGAGCGATCCAATTGCCGCACCATCAGATTTTTCCACTTGTGCGATCAAGCGATAGATTCCGATATAGCTGCTGCGTTCCTCCTCAGAAATCGCATGGTTCTGTTCCAGCTTCCATAGATATTTGCTGAAACGTTCCTGTTCCTGATCCCCGGTCTCCTGCTGGATCTCTTCTGCCGCCTGATTTAACTCCTGCATCGACATATCGAGCGGATTCTCTCCTCTTCGAATCATCCCAAGTGTTGTCGCCGGATTCAGATTCCGGAATGCATGCTGCATCTCTTCATCCAATGCCTTAACCGACATAATATTTTCTTCCGTTATATCCAGTCCGTTATATGCAAGAATACGCACAGCTCTCTGATTTGCCGCACTCGTATCCAGCTTCATGCTCTCCAATATTGCATCTACATTGCGAAAAGCCTTCTGCATCGAATCGCCCATATCACTTCGCGGTGCTGTCATCAATGTCTCGTAACTTTCATTCGCCTTCTCAAATGTCTGCTGCATTTGCGCGCCAGCATCATAAACCTGCGTAATTGAACTCTCTGCGTCCACCGCTCCGAGTACATAAGCCGGCATGCCTTTTAACGCATCAAAGACCGTAAGCGTCTGCTCCATCGTATCAATATTCTGCTCACTCGGCTCAATTCCTGCACTGTCCAGCAGACTACGGTAATACGCGCGTTCCTGTTCCTTCAGCCCCTCGACCGTATCCTCCATCGCCTGATAATCCATCTCAACGCCAAGCTTGTCAATCGTCGCCTCCGCTTCCTTTGTCATAGAAAGGCGTGTCTCCTCCAACTGGCGCTGCGCAGTAATCATGGATGCCTCCGTTGGCCGCTTTCCCATGCGTATCGTATCCGCAATGGAATCCAGCATTCCGTTCCAGTCAACCGATCCGTCTTCGATCTGACCTGCAAGTTCCTTCAAATCCGTCAGTTGCTGCAGTTTCTCCGCCGTAAGTGGAATCTGTTCCGTAAGAAGCCATTTCGCATCGGAAAGTGTACTCTCATTCACCTCAAGCCCGGCAGCTTCTATAATTTGCATGATCTGCGGCTCGAGTTCAGACAAATCGATTTCCCCACCTGACAGCTGCGAATCATTGGCACTGCTATACTGCGCCTTATACACGTTCTGTATACTCGGCTCCAGATTATTCTTGAGCAGATAGCTCATCATATCGCCACTGATTTCTGTTATAGAGGCTGCCTGTGCCAATGCCTCCACGGTCTCACTCACATTCGCATCCGTCGCCGGAAGATCGTTCGCCTTAAGTACCGCCTCAATCTGCGTCGCCACCGCTGCACTTCCAGTAATATTCTCCAACTGCTCCTTCGTCAGACCATCCCCGTACGCAGAGATATCTACCCCTGCTTTGGCAAGTTCTGCCTTAATCTTATCGGTTACGGTAACAACCGTATGACTATCCGTATTATTTACGGAAAAACCGTCCTTTTGCATCTGCTGCAGATCATCCGCAGAAACCGTGTTTGACAGAACCGCCATCTCATTCTTGCGATCATCCGCAGTTAAATCATCCTTTTTCTGCAGCTCTTCCACTACGGTATCTTCATCCTCTTTTAATGGATTTCTGTATGTAGCCATATCGATCGTTCCGGAAGCCGACACTCCCGCCACACGCTCGTAGTGTTCCTGCTTCGCTCCGAATACAGTATTTTCTTCCGGCACTGCAGCCTGGTAAGCCGCAATTCCTTTATTTGTATCATTCTGTAAATTCTTTGTTACATTATCCCAAAGATTTGTCTGCTCAACCTGCATAAATTCTCCTGCATAACCCGGCGCCTCCATGCTCCGTTCATCAATTATGCTTTTGTTTTAGGCGCTTCCGTGACCTTATAATTTATATCGGACACATCTCCTCCAAAGTGAAGTCCATGCCTTGCATCTCTCCCTCCAATGACAGATATTTCATGCAAGAATGGATTTCTCGCATAGATAGCAAAAGAATGGCATCGCACACCACACGGATGCAACGATGCCACTCTTTCCCTTTTAACTACTCTTACTCTATCTAATATTTGAATACCGCAACGCCATATGCCGGTAATGGATAAGCAAATGAATACTTCTTTCCATCACATGGTGACTTTGTGGCTTTATAACTTTTCTTGCGATCCGTATCTGTTCCGTTGAATGCCGGATCTTCACTGTTTAATACCAGTCGATATGTCTTATTCTTCGGCACGCCGACACGATAATCGTCTCTTGCCACCGGAGTAAAGTTAATGACAAAAAGCATATTATTCTTGCCATCTTTGCTTTTTCTCACAAAACTGAAAATGCTGCGATCCCTGTCATCCGCATTGATCCACTCAAATCCTGCCCAGGAAGTATCCTGCTCATACATGCATGGATTGTTGCGATACAGATGAAGCAATGCCTTCACCCAATCCTGTACCTTCTTGTGATTCGGATCCTCAAGCAGATACCAGTCAAGCTCACGCGCCTCGCTCCATTCCTGCGCCTGCGCAAACTCCTGTCCCATGAACAACAGCTTCTTGCCGGAATGTCCCATCATAAATGCGTAGCCTGCCATCAGGTTCTTGAACTTATCTCCCTCTAAACCAGGCATCTTATTGAGCATTGAACATTTCAGATGCACAACCTCATCGTGAGAAAGCACGAGAATGTACTTCTCACTCTCGTTATAACTCATCGCGAAAGTCATCTTGTGATGATTATCTTTGCGGAAATACGGATCCAGCTTCATATAATCTAAGAAATCATGCATCCAACCCATATTCCACTTGTAGCTGAAGTTCAGACCATCCTCTTCTACCGCTCCGGTAACCTTCGGCCATGCGGTAGATTCCTCCGCAATCATCACCGTTCCAGGATTACGACCAAGGATCAGCGTATTAATATGCTTAAAGAACTCGATTGCTTCAAGATTCTTGTTTCCACCATAAATGTTCGGAACCCACTGGCCGTCCTCCTTGCCATAATCAAGATAGAGCATAGAAGCAACCGCATCCACACGAAGTCCGTCGATGTGGAACTTTTCAATCCAGAAAAGCGCATTGGCAACAAGGAAATTCTGCACTTCTTTCTTTCCATAGTCGAAAATATACGTTCCCCAGTCCGGATGTTCGCCACGACGGCGGTCACTGTGTTCATACACTGCCTGTCCATCGAAATTTCCGAGACAATGTGCATCTTTCGGAAAATGCGCCGGTACCCAGTCAAGAATTACCTCGGTGTCGCGTTTATGCATTTCATCGACAAAATACATAAAGTCTTTCGGCGTTCCGTAACGGCTCGTCGGTGCATAATAGCAGCCTACCTGATAACCCCATGAACCATCAAACGGATATTCTGCAATTCCCATCAATTCAATGTGGGTATATCCCATCTCTACGAGATAATCGCCCATCATTTCCGCCAGTTCACGGTACGAATAAAAACCATTGTCATCGTCTTCGACGCGCTTTTTCCACGAACCGAGATGTGCCTCGTAAATATTCATTGGTGCACGTTCGCGCACTTCTCTCGTCTTCGCACGATGTTTCTTTTCATAGTCGCCGTCCTGCCACTCATACCCCGCAAGTGATGTTACAACGGACGCATTGTCCGGGCGCATCTGTGCATAATTTCCATACGGATCGGTCTTAAAAAGAAGCTCTCCGCTCCGCGTCGTAATCTGGTATTTGTACACGGCACCTTCACCGACATCCGGCACGAACAATTCATAGATACCGCTTGGACCGATCAGACTCATCGTGTGCAGCCGTCCATCCCACATATTGAAATATCCGACGACACTCACACTTCTTGCATGCGGTGCCCATACAGCAAATCTTGTCCCCGTCACACCGTCAATCGTCTCGACATGCGCGCCTAATTTGTCAAAGATTTCATAATGATTTCCCTGCGCAAAAAGGTAAGTATCATAATCCGTTATCTCCGTTTTGTAGGCATACGGATCTGCGGTCTCAACCACATCGCCCTCGCCATACTGGATCCGGACACGGTAATCTTTCAACTGGTCTTTCTTTTTCTCAATCTCCAATCCAAAAAGTCCAAGTTCTGCATCCAGTTCCTCTGCTTCAAACGCAGTCTCTCCGGACACATCGGTGATCCACACGCGCTGTGCTACCGGCCGGCGCACGACAAACATCTGCGTTCCCTCGTAAAAATGCATTCCAAGGAGATCCTGCGGAGCATTGATCACCCCTTCTTCCATTTCTTCGATCAAATGTGGATTCATCCACTTTTTCAGTATTTCATTCACTCTTTCTTCAACCTCCTCCAAATCAAAGAAGCGTTTTCTTTACAATTTCTGCCAATTCCCTTGACTTTTTGTCTGCGTCGTCCATATCCTTGCCAACAACCCCAAAATAAATTTTAATCTTTGGCTCGGTTCCCGATGGACGGATGCAAAGCCATGCATCGTCGGTCAATTCGAAATACAATACATTTGATTTTGGCAGCCCTGTCTTTCCTTCTTCACCAGTCTGGATATTTTTGATGGTGTCGCGGTCATAGTCACGAATCGCTGTCACTTTATAAGGACCAAACTCCATCGGCGGATTTTCACGAAGACCGCTCATCGTAGACTTAATCTTCTCCAGTCCTTCGATGCCTTTGTGCGTGATCGCGATAACATCGTCTTTGTAATATCCGTATTTTTCATACATATTGATCATAGCATCCCACAATGTCATGCCACGTTTTTTATAATAAGCTGCTGCCTCGCAAAGTGCCATGGAAGCCACGATACCGTCTTTGTCACGGGCATGGGTTCCGATCAGGCAGCCATAACTTTCCTCAAATCCGAAGAGATACGTACCCTCTCCGCTCTGCTCACTCTTTAAGATCTCACGGCCGATCCACTTAAATCCGGTCAGACATTCTACGACTTTAATGCCATAATATTTCGCGATGGCATCGACAAGATTGGTCGTTACGATCGTTTTTACCATATAACCGTCTTCCGGCAGTTTGCCTTCCAATGCCAGTTTTTGTCCGATCTCATAATCTGCCAGGAACGAACCGCTCATATTTCCGGTCAGGCAGATATACTCGCCGGATTTACTGTCTTTTACATAAACACCGAGGCGGTCGGCATCCGGGTCTGTCGCCAAAACGAGGTCGGCATCCTTTTCTTTGGCAAGGGCAAGAGCCAGTTCAAAGGCTTCTCTCGCCTCCGGATTTGGATAGCTGACGGTCGGAAATTCGCCGTCCGGAAGTTCCTGCTCCGGCACTACAAAGACATTGGTAAATCCCAATTCTTTCAATACGCGGCGCACCGGAATATTGCCGGTTCCGTGCAATGGTGTATATACGATGCGAAGATCTTTTTCCACTTCTTTAATGCAGTTTGGATGCAGCACATTTTTCTTCAATTCTTCCATATAACGGTCATCGATCGCTGCGCCGATATTTTCATACAATCCGGCTTTGACCGCCTCTTCTTTTGGCATCGTCTTAACGGTCGCATAATCCGTCACCGCTTTTACTTCATCCATAATTCCGGTGTCATGAGGCGGTGTGATCTGTGCTCCGTCTTCCCAATATACTTTATATCCATTGTATTCCGGCGGATTGTGGCTTGCTGTCACATTGATTCCGGAAATGCAGCCAAGTTCTCTGACAGCAAACGAAAGTTCCGGTGTCGGACGAAGGCTCTCAAATACATAGGCTTTGATGCCGTTTGCAGCCAGACAGCAGGCAGCTTCATCGGCAAATTCCGGCGACATTCTACGACTGTCAAATGCAATTGCGACTCCTTTTTTCTCGCCTTTCTGGCTCAATATGTAATTGGCAAGTCCCTGTGTTGCCTTACGTACGGTGTATACATTCATACGGTTGGTACCGGCTCCGATAATCCCGCGAAGTCCCGCTGTACCAAATTCAAGATCCGCATAAAAACGTTCCTTGATCTCGTTTTCATCCCCTCGGATCGACTCCAGTTCCTTTTTAGTATCCTCATCAAAATAAGGATTTGCCAACCATTCTTCATAATTTTCCATGTAACCCATAATAAATATCTCCTTTCCATTAATTGGTTTCGCTTCCCTTTGCCGTCAGATCCGGAAAACTCCAGGAAACGTCTTCATCATCGTCGGTTGTCGTGACAGAATAACTCTTTGTCGTATATCCATCCTTGGCTAACGTCAATGTGATCGCTCCGATTTTTTTCGGAAAACTGCACGGCGCTACGCCCTGGTAATTGCCATCCAGATAAACGCTTGCCCCGGCGGGTGTGCTGACAGTGATCTTATGATCGTTGTCATAACTTTCCGTCACCGTGTTCTGCTGATTTGAATCATCCTTTTCCACACTGCTCTCGTCATCGCTCGACACCTCGGCCTCCTCTTCCGCCAGACTGATTCTCACGGTCGGATTGGCAGACTGCACGTCCACGATGCCGGTGTATGTTGTATAACCATCCAGTATAACCTGTATCGAATGTTTCCCGTATTTGAGAGACACCGGTTTACTGTAATCGGTCATTGTTCCATTGACATACAGTTCCGCGCCCTGCGGATCAATGTCAAACACGACTTGTCCCTTGTCTTTGACCGTGCTCTTAAAGAGCGACATATCGAGTTCCAATGTCTTGTCGCGCTCAATCGCAACACTCCGGCTCCCATCAAAGTCCCCATTTTTCATGGAAACCTCGTACGTTCCTTCCGGAACGGGCACCAGCATGTTTTCTGTCACCGGCAGAATCCGTACCCCGGAAACGGTCATCGTTCCACCGATAAAATCTTTATATTTGGCCGGCTTGATATAGCCATGGCCTTTTGTCACCACGATCGAATAGGCCTTTCCTTTGACTCCCCGGAATGTCACTTCGTCTGTGGCAGCAATTTCCTGCAGATCAATGGGTTTCCCCTCGGAAAACGCCTGAAATCTGCTTCCGTAGCGGTAGCGCGTCCCCTGTATCTCGAGATAGGATTCGTCCGTATTAAACTGAACATCCTTTACGTCTTCCGTTTCCAATATATCCTTGGAACTCTGCACTTTCTGCAATGTCGTCTTTCCGTCATCAAGATACAGATCAAATACTTGTCCAACCTCGAGAGACTCCGACGAAATCTGTTTGTCATTTTTCGTCAAAACCTCTGTCGCCCCATTATACGTATAGGTCGCCTCTTTTTCCAGCTCCGGCTCGTAAAATGTCATCGTGCCGGCTTCTGCTTTTGTCAAAACACCCACGAAATCGCGTCCCTTTTCATACGTAATTGCTGCATTGGGGTTCGGACTTTGCGTCGCTGCCGGTCTCGCTGTCTTTTTCCCGCATCCGGAAATGAGCAGACAGCTGAGTACCGCCAAAAACAACCCCATCATCCATTTGTTTCTCATCATGCACCTCATTCTCTGTCGAAGACTTCAATTAAAGTAAGTATATCATAAATCAAAGAAAACTTCCACCGTTTTCATAGTTTTTTAAAAACTGTTCGCGGCACTGTTCCATCTCGCCCAAACTACGTAGTTTTTGGAGACTCTGCTCCGAAAACCAACTCTTTTTATGGTTAAAATATCCATTTAGCAGCTTCCAGTATTTTTCCGGAAACAAGAGCATAATGTAAATAAATTCCTGTTCGTCCTTCGCCAGATCCGCTTTTTTTGCATAACTTTCAAGAATGGTCATTCCCTTTTTTCTGTCCCATCCATTTTTTTCCAATGATTTACGCATCAGATACGTCAGATCCAAAAGCGGAATCCCCTTTCCCGCCTTTTCAAATCCTACCGTCGCGAGGCGGTTCGCTTGCCGGATCAGATTATGATAATTGTAATCACCATGACAGTACCGTCCGCCATCTTCCATTATTTTACAGTAATAATTGCAGTTTTCAAGACAGGCCGAAGCCTCAACCGCTTTTTCATAAAACCGCTCAAAACAGCCAATTGCCTGAATTTCAAATTCGGTCCGCTGTTTTTTCTTTTTCATATATGTATGGATTCGTTTCAATTCCCGCGTGTGCTTCTGTACCCGCTCCAAAAGGGGCACAGCGGCAGGCAGTGATTCTCCTTCTTCCTCCAGCACGCACACACCCTCCAGCGTTTGATGCAGTCTCGCAAGGTTCTCTCCCGCAAGAGCCAGATCCGGCTTTGCCCGCAGGTCACATTCTTCCCCGGAAAACCATTGGTAAATCACATATTTCTCGCCGCTTTCAAGTTCTGTCACGTACTCATCGGCATTATTTTTCAGCGCTTTATCAACCCGCTCAAATCCCCGCAGCACTAAAATTTCTTTTATTTTATTTTCAAAGGCAAAATGTCCCCGGATCTGCTCGTATTCGCGCAGCAGTTTCGGTCCCTGCGTCGTTTCCAGCAGCCACCCGCCGCGGTGGCGGTATCGCCGTTTGACGGTCAGATCATAATTTGCCAGACTTTTTTCCACCTTATCTTCCAACTTGCACCCCTCCTTCATGTTTTAACATTGTATGAGGAAAGGTCAGGTTGTATGACTAAAAGATGTCTGTTCAAATACCGTTTTTAATATCGTAAGCCCGATCGGACCAAGCACGATCCCGCCGACGCCAAACAATTTCAGACCCACATACACGGACAAAAGCACGTAAAGCGGCTTTAACCCCATTTCTTTTCCCATAAGTTTGGGCTCCAGCACTTCGCGGACGACCATTGTGACCACATACAGCGTCAAAAGCACGGCGGCGGCCACATAATCCTTCTGGATCCACGAAAAGACCGCCCATGGAATTAAAATTGTGCCGCTTCCAAGAACCGGAAATGCATCGACGATCGCGATCAGGATTCCCATCAGCACCGCATACGGATTTTTGAGCAGAAGCAATACGATCGTCGAAATGACTGCTATAAAAAATAAAAGCAGCCCCTGCGCTTTGAGATAAGCAAATCCCGCGATTTTTAGTTTCTTTACGTAAGGCACAAGTGCCGGATAGCGCACTTCGGTTCTCTCTTCCAAAGACAGCAGGAGCACTGCCATTAAAAATACGACAAAACCGGCACCCCATTCTCCGATGCGCAGAAACATCCGTGGAATGCTCCCGGTGATCTGAGGCAGCAATACGCTCGCGATCTGTCCATCCATATCACTCATTCTCGCCTCCAGCCACCGGTAACTGGTTCCCTTTGACAGCGCGAGCAGATTGTCGATGGAACCACAGCCGCCTTGGCAGAGATGCGACAAAGCTCCCGCCTGCCCGGGAAGATGACGGATAAATTCGACGAGCTGGCTGGTGCACAAATATCCGATATAAAATAAAAAACACCCCAGCGCACCGAGGCTTACAACTACCATAAGAACACTGCATACTTTCCGATTCAGATGTGTCGCCGTATGTATTTTTTTCGTCCACGGCTGCAATGCTTTGGCAAATACCAGCGCCAATACAAAAGGAACCACAAGTGGTAAAATATAGCAAAAGCTCACATAAATTACACATGCAGTTCCTAATAAGATCAATACTTTTTTGTACTTTTTTACATGGTTCATGGGTATTCTCCTTTCCGGGTTCCTCGATGTGCTTACGTATCTGTCATACCCGGTTAGTATGAACCATTTTGATAAGATTTATTCTGCTTCTTTTACAATAAATCGGTAGCCGACTGCCCAAACCGTCTCAATGTACTGCGGATTCTGGGTATCTTTTTCAATCTTTTCACGGATTTTTTTGATATGAACCGTAACGGTCGCAATGTCTGCACCGACCGGACTCAGCTGCCACACTTCTTCCAAAAGTTCTTCTTTCGAAAATACGCGGTTTGGATGCTGTGCGAGGAAGAACAAAAGATCAAATTCTTTTGTGGTAAGATTCTTCTCGACACCGTCCACATAAACACGGCGCGCCGTACGGTCGATCTTCAATCCGCCCGCCTCGATGACTTCATTTTCTTCTTTCATCGCACTGCCGACTAATTTTTTATAACGCTCCAAATGCGCCTTTACACGAGCCACAAGCTCACTTGGGCTGAATGGCTTGGTCATATAGTCATTGGCTCCCAGTCCGAGTCCGCGGATCTTGTCGATGTCTTCTTTCTTTGCTGAAACCATCATAACCGGAATCTCGGATGTCTCGCGAATCTTTTTGCAGATTTCAAAACCGTCCGTTCCCGGAAGCATAAGATCCAGTATCACCATATCAAATTTTTCTGTCGTCGCCATCTTCATACCTTCGGTACCATCGCTGCAGATCACAACCTCAAAACCACTCAATTCCAAATAATCCTTTTCCAATTCTGCAATTGGTAATTCGTCCTCTACAATCAAAATTCTCTTACTCATCATGTTCCTCCTTTTGTTCTGTTTCCTTTTTTAATGTAAAGTATACCTCTGTCCCTTTTCCAAGCTCGCTTTCTGCCCAAATGCGTCCACCGTGCTCGTCCATGATCTTTTTTGCAATCGCAAGTCCTAAGCCGCTGCCGCCGGTTCGTGAATTTCGGGAACTGTCTGTCCGGTAAAACCGCTCAAAGATAAATGGCAGTTCCTCTTTACCTATCCCTTTTCCATTATCACGAATCATGACTTGGATAAAAGGACCTTGATCTTCTACATTGACAAGGATCATTCCCTGTTCCCTTTGTATATATTTTACCGCATTCCCTACTATATTTGCAACAACTCTTTTTATTTTTTCTTCATCAATGACAATCTCAACGTCTTCGCCGACATCACATTGATACAAAAGCTGTATATTGCGGGTTTCCAGATCCAGGCTCATTCCACTGATGCACTCCGCAAAAAAATAACTTGCTTTTACCGGAGCGAAGCGGAAATCTTCCACTTTTTGAT
>OGPT01002978.1_pt1 | contig 12854 bp, 10 predicted proteins | sample 1552951 | NCBI WGS metagenome assembly OGPT01 (sample SAMEA2580224, study PRJEB22360) | human gut metagenome | biome: human gut; feature: human-associated habitat; material: faeces | place: Denmark | collected 2008/2010
GCCGGGTGTTCGTTACCACATCATCAGAGGCACTTTGGATGCTCAGGGCGTTGCAAACAGAATGCAGGCTCGTTCCAAGTATGGTGCTAAGAGACCGAAGGCTGGCAAGAAGTAAGATTCTGCCAACGATCAAAACAGGAATTACAACTACCACAGGAAGCGTGTGGAGATCATATAGATGTCCGAAGGGACACAGCGATCCTCTGCATTGGCTTCTGACGGTCGGCAGGCGAAAGCTTGCTTGAACGAGTACCTGTGAATTCACGAGAAGCAGCGGCTTCGCTGCAAACAAGCAAATAATGTGAAGGAGGGAAGCGAAAATGCCAAGAAGAGGTAAAATCGCAAAACGTGACGTGCTGGAGGATCCGATTTACAAATCCAAGCTCGTAACCCGTCTGATCAACAATGTAATGGTTGACGGTAAGAAGGGCGTTGCACAGAAGATAGTTTACGGTGCATTCGACATCGTTTCCGAAAAGACCGGTAAAGAAGCATTGGAAATGTTCGAACAGGCAATGGAAAATGTAATGCCGGTTCTGGAAGTAAAGGCTCGCCGTATGGGTGGTGCAACTTACCAGGTTCCGATGGAAGTTCGTCCGGAACGCCGTCAGACACTGGGTCTGCGTTGGATTACAAAGTATTCCAGACTGCGGAACGAAAAGACCATGAAGGAACGTCTTGCAGGCGAAATCCTCGATGCACTGAATAATACAGGCGGTGCATGCAAGAAGCGTGACGATACTCATAAGATGGCAGAAGCAAACAAGGCATTTGCTCACTACCGTTGGTAATCGGACTGCCTTTGTAAAAGAAATAGGAGGATTACTATGGCAAGAGATTGTTCCCTGGAAAATACCAGAAATATCGGCATCATGGCTCACATCGATGCTGGTAAGACAACGACCACGGAGCGTATCTTGTTCTACACCGGTATCAACCATAAGATCGGTGAAACCCACGAGGGTGCATCGACTATGGACTGGATGGAACAGGAAAAGGAAAGAGGTATTACCATTACCTCCGCTGCAACCACTGCATACTGGGGTGGTCACAGAATCAACATCATCGACACACCGGGACACGTTGACTTCACTGTAGAAGTAGAACGTTCTCTGCGTGTATTGGATGGTTCTGTTACCGTTTTCTGTGCAAAGGGCGGTGTTGAACCGCAGTCTGAAACCGTTTGGAGACAGGCTGATAAGTATCAGGTTCCGAGAATGGCGTATGTCAATAAGATGGACATCATGGGTGCAAACTTCTACCGTGTTGTAGAAATGATGCACGACAGACTGAAGTGTAATGCTGTTCCGATTCAGCTGCCGATTGGTGCGGAAAGCGATTTCAAGGGCATCATCGACCTGGTTGAAATGAAGGCTTACGTTTACTATGATGACCTCGGAAAAGATATCCGTGTGGAAGAAATTCCGGACGATATGAAGGAAAAGGCAGAAGAATATCGTGCTTCTTTGATGGAACACGTTGCTGAGCAGGACGATGCATTGATGGAAAAGTACTTTGCTGACGAAGAAATCACCATTGATGAAATCAAGGCTTGCATTCGGAAGTCTACCATTGCAAATACTATGGTACCGGTTGTTTGCGGTACTTCTTATAAGAACAAGGGCGTACAGAAGTTGCTGGATGCCATTGTTGATTACATGCCGTCTCCGCTGGATGTACCGTCTATCAAGGGTACGAATCCGGAAACTGGCGAAGAAGAATTCCGTCATTCTTCTGATACAGAACCGTTCGCAGCTCTGGCATTTAAGATCGCAACAGACCCGTTCGTTGGTAAGTTGTGCTTCTTCCGTGTATATTCTGGTACCGTTGACGCAGGTTCTACCGTGCTGAACGCAACCAAGGATAACAGAGAAAGAATGGGACGGATCCTTCAGATGCACTCCAACCACAGAAAGGATATCGAAACCGTATATGCTGGCGATATCGCTGCTGCTGTTGGTCTGAAGAATACCACAACTGGTGATACCCTCTGCGACGAAAAGAATCCGATTATTCTGGAATCCATGGAATTCCCAGAACCGGTTATTCAGCTCGCAATCGAACCGAAGACCAAGGCTGGTCAGGAAAAGATGGGCATCGCTCTGGCAAAGCTGGCAGAAGAAGACCCGACCTTTAGAACTTATACCGACGAAGAAACTGGTCAGACCATCATCGCTGGTATGGGCGAACTGCATCTGGACATCATTGTTGACCGTCTGTTGCGGGAATTTAAGGTAGAAGCAAACGTTGGTGCTCCGCAGGTATCCTATAAGGAAACCATTAAGGGCGAAGCTGACGTGGATTACAAGTATAAGAAGCAGTCCGGTGGTAGCGGTCAGTACGGTCACGTTAAGATTCGTGTAAGACCGAACGAATCCGGTAAGGGCTACGAATTCATCAACAAGATTGTCGGCGGTTCGATTCCGAAGGAATATATCCCGGCTGTCGATGCTGGTATCCAGGGTGCAATGCAGGCTGGTATTCTGGCAGGCTATCAGGTTGTTGACGTATCCGTAGAACTGTATGATGGTTCTTACCACGAAGTTGACTCTTCTGAAATGGCATTTAAGATCGCTGGTTCTATCGCATTCAAGGAAGCAATGCGTCAGGCTCAGCCGGTTTTGATGGAACCGATTATGAAGGTTTCTGTTATCGTGCCGGATGAATACGTTGGTACAGTTATCGGTGACCTGAGTTCTCGCCGTGGCCAGATTCAGGGTCAGGAAACCAGAACCGGTACCGTACAGGTAGACGCTTTGGTGCCGCTGTCTGAAATGTTCGGTTACACCAACGACCTGCGTTCGAACACGCAGGGCCGTGGTCAGTACACCATGGAACCGCATAGCTACCAGGAAGTACCGAAGAATATTGCTGAAAAGATTATGGCTGCCAGAAAGAAGTAATGCACATTTTCTGAAAATCAGAAGAAATTTCTGTGTTTTTTTGAAAAAAGACTTGCATTTTTCTTGGAAATCTGGTACAATAGTCTTATCACATATCACGGCATAAGCAAGAATAATTTTTAGGAGGATTTTTCCAATGGCAAAGGCTAAATTTGAGAGAACCAAACCGCATGTTAACATTGGTACCATCGGTCACGTTGACCATGGTAAGACCACTCTGACCGCTGCTATCACCAAGGTTCTTGGTCTGAAGGGCGATGCCGAGTTCATGGCTTACGACATGATCGATAAGGCTCCCGAAGAGCGTGCCCGTGGTATCACAATCAACACTGCCCATGTAGAGTATGAGACCGACAAGCGTCACTATGCCCATGTTGACTGCCCCGGCCATGCCGACTATGTTAAGAACATGATCACCGGTGCTGCCCAGATGGATGGCGCTATCCTGGTAGTTTCTTCTGCTGATGGTCCCATGCCCCAGACCCGTGAGCACATCCTGCTGGCCCGTCAGGTAGGCGTTCCCTACATCGTAGTTTACATGAACAAGGTTGACCAGGTAGACGACGAGGAGCTGCTGGAGCTGGTTGAGATGGAGATCCGTGAGCTGCTCTCCAGCTACGATTTCCCCGGCGACGAGATCCCCGTAATCAAGGGCTCCGCTCTGCAGGCCCTGGAGTGCGACAGCAAGGATCCTTCCGATCCCGCTTACGCTTCCATCCTGGCTCTGATGGACGCTGTTGATGACTATATCCCCACCCCCGAGCGTAAGGCTGACCTGCCCTTCCTGATGCCCATCGAGGATGTATTCACCATCACCGGCCGTGGTACTGTAGTTACCGGCCGTGTTGAGCGTGGTCAGGTTAAGGTTGGCGACGAAGTTGAGATCGTTGGTATCCATGACACCCGCAAGACCGTAGTTACCGGTGTTGAGATGTTCCGCAAGCTGCTGGACTATGCTGAGGCTGGCGATAACATTGGTGCTCTGCTGCGTGGTATCCAGAGAACCGAAGTTGAGCGTGGTCAGGTACTGTGCAAACCCGGCTCCATCCATCCCCACACCAAGTTCCGTGGCCAGGTTTATGTACTGAAGCAGTCTGAAGGCGGCCGTCATACCCCCTTCTTCAACAACTATCGTCCTCAGTTCTATTTCCGTACCACCGATGTTACCGGCGTTATCTCCCTGCCCGAGGGCGTAGAGATGTGCATGCCCGGCGATAATGTTGAGATGGATGTTGAGCTGATCACCCCCATCGCCATCGAGAAGGGTCTGCGCTTCGCTATCCGCGAGGGCGGCCGTACCGTTGGTTCCGGCGTTGTTATCGATATCGAGGAGTAATTCCGAGAGTTGCGCAATTAGCCTAAATAAAAGAGAGTGTCCCGATGAGGGGCACTCTTTTTTTGGTATGAAAAGGGGAGGGGCGCCCGCGGAGCGGGCGAGGATCGTCCGGAGCGCAGCGGAGAATCGGTCCGAGGGGGAAGCGGAGTGGGCGCCCCGGGCGGAGAGGAAAAGAAAACGGCTCCCATAGCAGAGAGCCGAAGATATATGAATTGCGGGCTTACAGTACGAGACTGAGTGCCAGCAGGAGCTGTCCAATATAGTAGGTAGTGAGATTGACGAAGCGCACCCAACGGGGGCACTTGCGGCGGGTGTAAAAGTAGAGGGGAAGCATGAGAAGATCCGAGACGAGGAAGAGGGTAACGCCGGCACCCAATGCCCAACCATTGAGAGGGCAGCGAATACTGAGCAGCGGCGACCATGTGACACAGGTAACGGCGACATTAAGCCCGACTGAGAACATGAGTGTGACCACCATATAGTAGAAGATGCCCGCGGGTCGGGTATGCCGACTGAAGTGAAAAGAGGGGTGCCGTGTGATGCGCAGCATGGCCAGCATGGCGATGATGGGCAGAATAAAGTGATACCACCGCATGGGGCAGAACTGGGTGAAGTACAGAAGGTAGAAAACATGCGCAATGGAGAAAAAGCCAACCCCGGCCATACCGGAAACGGAATGAGAGGCACCGGAGGGACCGTAGCGGTTATTGGCGACACCAATGGCAATATCCCCGAAGGCAGCGAGGCAGAACGCGGCAAGCAGCGGCCAATAGGTGAACATATTCATGCCGGAGTGGCGCCAGGCCAGAACAGAGATAACTACAAAAAGGATACTATTGATTGCCTTAAACAAGGTGTAGTTGTGGAACAAGCGGGGGGTGTAGGCCACGGTAAGCAGGGCAGCCAGCCAGATAATGTAGAACCCGGAAAGGATGAGAAGTGTCGTCATAGCGGGAAACTCCTTTAAGTGGGGGTGAGGGAGAGAAAAGGGGCGAAGCGCCAGGCGCCCCGCCCCCTTATTCAGGCTACTAATTCAGTTAGAATCAGGCATCCTCGAAGCCGGTGAAGGCTACGATACGAGAGATGCAGGACTCGCCGCCAACCAGTCTCCAGGGGAAGCAGCCGATTACGCAGCGCTTGTTGGAGAGCTGATCGATGTCGCCGCCCAGGCACTCAGCGTGAATGCACTCATAGGGCTGGCAGAACAGCTGGATGTGCATGGCCTGATACTGCTCGGGCCAGGGATACATCTCCTGCAGAGTCTTGCCATACTTCTCCTGCATGTACTTGTCGCACTTAGCAGCATCCATGGGGCACCAGTCACGAATCTTGGTGTTCATGGGATGGTCAGCGGAACCGCAGTCTACGCCGATCCAAGCGATCTTCTTATCCTGGCACCACTTAACGAAGCTCAGGGACGGACCGGGATGACGAACCATGTAGCGCTGCTCATCAGCCTCGGGGGAATCCCAACCATACTTATGATAACCAGTGTTGATGATGAGGATATCGCCCTCACGAACTTCAACGCGCTCCTCGATCATCTCGGGAGTGTAGATGCCGAAGTCTTCGCAGCAGGGAGCATCGGTCAGGTCAACAACGACGCCGGGACGAACCAGCTTGGTCAGCTCGAGCTGATCAACAGTACGGCCGGAAGTATCGAAATGCAGAGGGCCATCCAGGTGGGTACCAACATGGTTGGAGTGGGTGAGGATCTGGCCGTTAGCGCCATTGGAAGACAGGCGCTTAAAGAACTTCATCTGTACGGGCTCATAGGTGGGCCAGGGGGGGCAGTTTACGCCGATCGGGATAGACAGATCATAAATCTTGACATCAGACCACTTAGACATAGTGTTTTTCCTCCTAAATATTTGGTTTATGTTTGTGGGCGGGGGAGAGGGGGTTCCTCTCCCGACGCCAAAACAACTAAGTAATTATGTGAGAGAATCAGCCCTCAGCATACTTGGCTACAAAAGCCTCGATGGCCTGCTCAAAGCACTCCATGGGAGGATGAACAACGCCAGCGCCGACCTGACCAACACCACGACGGTTGCAAGCAATACCGGTGTTGATAACGGGGCGGATACCAGTCTCGATGACCTTGCGGATATCGATACCGGTAGCGGAACCGCGGAAGCCCAGAGCGGGGATCTGATAAGCAGTGCCCTCACCCTCGGTGATCTCGTACATCTCGGTGGAGTACTTGATGGAATCGGCAACGGTGCCGCCTACGAACTTAACAATAGCGGGAGCAGCAGCCATGCAGAAACCGCCGATGCCGGTGGTCTCGGTGATGCAGCTATCGCCCACATCGCGGTTAGCGTCAGCCTCGGTGAAGCCGGGGAAGTAGAGGCCCTCGACCTTCTCGGAGGTGTAGTGGAACCACTGACCGGGCAGACCGGCTACGCGAACACCAAACTCGGTACCATTGCGGCACATGGTGTAAACCAGGGAGCAGTACTCGATACCCTCGATGGCATCCATGGTGCACTTGCAGGCGGGCATGGTGAGGTTCAGCCAGGTGTGGTCGTTGGAGTTCAGGAACTCGAGAGCGCGAACCTTGACATCCTGATCGAAGTGAGTCTTAACGATGGCGGGAGCCAGCTCACGGATCAGCAGGGAAGTACCGGCGCGGTTACGGTTGTGGCCGTCATCGCCCATCTGCAGCTCCTGAGCGATGAGGACCTTCAGGTCGATCTCGCCACGGATCTCCAGAGCTTCCTTGATGACAGGATAGAACTCATTGCGCAGCCAGTGCAGACGGGTGATAACGGTATCATCATAAGCACCGAAACGCAGAACCTTGCCCAGACCCTCATTGAAGGTGCAGTAAGCCATGTTGCCATGAGCCTTATTGATGACCTTCCAAACGGGCATGGAATAGGAAACGATACCGCACATGGGGCCTACGGCATTGTGATGGTGGCAAGGATCGAAGGTGATCTCGCCGGAAGCGGCCAGCTTTTCAGCCTCTTCGGGAGTCTTAGCCAGACCCTCATAGATCAGAGCGCCGATAACAGCACCCTTGGTGGGGTCGCACATGTTCTCCCAGGTTACGGGAGGGCCGGAGTGCAGAATGGTCTTTTTGGTCATACCGGGAATGTCTTCGCCGGCAGTGCCAACGCCGATCAGGGTAGGCTGAGCGCCCAGAATGATCTTCAGGGCTTCGGCATTAGCGGCATTGATTTTCTCGCCCAATGTCATTGTTTTTTCCTCCTAAATAAATTATTTAGAAAAATCACCTTCCCGCAGCGCGGGAGTGGGTAATTACTTCAACATACCGAGCATACCGGCCAGTTTCTTGTTGCCGCCGGCTACGGGTTTCCAGTCAACATGGATGACCTCGATATCCTGGGTGCCCGCTTCTTTCTGAGAGAGCATATCCTGGTAGAAGGTCTCTACGCCGATATTGACCATGTGGAGCTTTTCTCCGAACAGTTTATTGATCTGATGCATTAATACTTACCTCCATTCAGCTTATCCAGCATATGGTGTACCAGATAGGTGGACTGAGCGTTGGAGCGAACAACGATAGCGCCGGCAGCTTCCAGCTGCTTGCGGGTCTCGGTCAAGTTCTGGGGGTCGCCCTCGGTACCTACGATAGAGCAGATAGCGGAGATGTAACGGCCCTCGCTCGCAGCGATCTCCTTGGCCTTGGCAATGGCAGCGGAGAGCTCCTCGGCGGGGTTGGCATTGGAGCCGTAGCCGATAACGCAGTCGCACTGCAGAATAGCCAGGGTGGGATCATGAGCATCACGCAGGATACGCTCGCAGCGCAGGGTCAGGTCGATCATCGGATGGGGTTTACCCTCGGTGAACTCGTCCTCACCAAAGTCGATGCAGGTGTTCTCCTTGTACTCAGCGGTCAGGGGATTCTCGATTTTATCCTCGGGCTTGAGGGGGATATTGGAATAGATGTGGCCCAGCTTGCCGATGGAGAGCTTCATGGATTCATCCGCCAGGGTGCCGCCGGAGAAGAAACCACGATAGTACTTCTGGGTGGGAGCCATCTTGGAGGTCTCGTGTTCGATGAGAGCTTCCAGCTCAGCCTTAGGCATATCGATATCCAACATATCAGCGGGAACGGGCTCGCCCTTGGAGAGAGCAACAGCCTTGCGGGCAGCGTCTTCCAGGTTGTAGGCAGCGGTCAGACCGTACTCCTTGGGAAGGTTGGGATCGCCGCCGATGAAGTCTACGACTACGGGCTTGATGTGGTCGTTGCACTCCTTAGCGATGGCCAGGATCTCCTTGGCAACATGATCCGCGGGCGGCTTGGAGAGCATGATAATGACCTTGGTATCGGGGTCAGCGATGAGGGCGTTGAGACACTGCTTGAACATCAGGCCGCCGATCTCCGCCTTCAGGTCACGGCCGCCGGTGCCCAGAGCCTGGGTGATGCCGGAACCGAGCTGGTCGATGAGGATGGTGAGCTCCTGAGTACCGGTACCGGAAGCGCCGCAGATGCCGATCGGGCCCTTATGGATGACATTGGCGAAAGCCAGGGGCAGACCGTTAACAACAGCAGTACCGCAGTCGGGGCCCATCATGAGCAGCTCCTTGGAAACGGCGTACTCTTTGAGCTTCTTCTCTTCTTCCATCGAAACATTATCGCTGAACAGCATAACATTGATGTTCTTGTCGAGAGCGTCCTTGGCAACATCATAAGCATGACGGCCGGGAACAGAGATGAGCGCCAGGTTGATCTTGGGATCAGCCTTGAGGGCGGAAGTGAGGGTGGGGGGGTAGTACGCAGCGCTGCGGCTCTCCTCCTTCTTATTCAGCTGCTCCTCCAGAGCTTTGAGAGCAGCAGCCTCGGCTTCTTCGTTTTCGCAATCCAGCGCTACGAAGAAATCGTTGGGGGTGATGGCTTCCAGCTCGGGGCTGGAAAGACCGGTTACCTTGGCAATGTCAAGGTTCAGATCGGTGCCCATGCCGACCAGAGCTTCCTTTACGCCCGGGACCTTCTTCAGCTCTTTGGAGATGATCATCAGGGTAATGGAGTCGTAGTAGGTGTTGGGTTTGATTTGCAGACTAACCAATGCCGTTTCCTCCTAATTTGGATAATTTTTTTGTCCGAAATATATACCGGTCAGGATATCTGTACCGGATGTTTCGCCAAAGGCGATAACATTCATCGCAGCAGACGGTAGCCGCAGCGATAGGACACTGGAATAAAGGGTTCGGATGAGAGTGAGCACATCCGAGGAGAGCTGCCCGGCGGCAGCCTGCCGCAGAAATGCGGCACTGATGAGATTGGTGCGGGGGGCAGCTCGTTCGGCCATAGCGGCGGTAAGGGGCAGCCATTCATTTTGTTCCCCGCGGGCAATGGCCGAAGCCAGTACCGACGCCATGACTCCGCAAAGGAAGTCATCGGCGGAGGGGGTGAGCCCAATGCCGCAGCCGGCGATGGAATAGGCAGCCTCAGCGGCGGCTTCGGCATCCTTCTGCCGCAGGGCGGCGAATAGAGCGGGGATGCGCTCTGCCGCATAGCGGACATAGAGGTTATCGGGCAGGGGAGAGGGGTCGTCCTCCAAAATAGTAAACAGAGGAGCGAAGCCTTCCGGCTTGCCGTTGGAAAGGATGATCTCCCGCAGGGCCTGCGGAGCCGCCGGGTGGGGCAGCTGCAGGGGAAGCAACGGAGAGAAAAGCGAAAGGGAAGTGACGGCAGCCCGGTGAAGCTCGATGGTGTGGCCGCTGTGGGGGAAGGTGATGCGCTCCCGCGAAAGGAGAGCGGGTTCCCCGGCGGCAACGGACGGAATAGAACCGCCAAGCCGTACGGCACAGGGATAAAGCGGACGGGTATCATCCAGCAGAGTGACCAGTTGCCCCTGATACAGCAGATTGGCCGAGGTATGGAACACCGAATGAACGGTGGCCTCCGCGGGGTGCTGCGGCAGCAGGGCCAGCAGCTGGGCCGAGATGGCCTCAGCGGTGGAAGTTGACTTCATAGATCTTAAGGGCGATCTGCAGATTCAGCATCTGGTCGGCGTTATCAAAGCTGACATGGGCCAGCTCCTTGATGCGCTGGATGCGGTAGGCCACAGTATTGTAGTGGACCCCCATTTCTTCTGCCAGACGCTTGAGATTACCGCCGCACTTGAAGTAAAGCGAAAGGGTATGTACCAGCTCGGAATCGCGGTCGTGGTCGTAATCCACCAGCACCTTGAGCGTTTCATTGTAGAAGATGATGAGCTCCGGGCGGAGATTTTCGTAGGAAAGGAAGCGATAAACGCCGAGCTTTTCAAAGTAGTGGACACGGGAATTATCAATGTTCCAGCAGGCAGCCGCGCGGCGGGCTTCATTAAAGCTCTTCCACAGGCTGGTGGCATCAGCATAGCTGCGGCCGACGCCGATAGACGCCATGGCGAGAATCCCCTCCGCCTCTAAAGAGGAAAGTGCGGTATCGATGAACGCCTGCAGCAGCCGGCGGTATTCTTCATCTTCCCGCAGGGGGGATTCAAAGACCAGCACGATGCTGTCACACTTATTGACGAACAGAACCTTGATGCTGCTATCGCGGCTGATGCGCCGCAGGATATTGACAATGCTGTTGTTGGTTTTGTAAAGGGAGCTATTGCCGATGGTGGAGCTGCCGGAAAGGACCCGAATGACCGCCACACGGTGCTCAGCATCCACATCGAAATCGAAGTACTCGGCATTGGCCAGCGACTTGCGCTGCCGTTCCTCATCGTGAACCAAAAGGTCATCAAGAAAGGTGGCCTTGTGATTGTTTTCCATCTCGTACATCGAGATCTTTTTGATCATATCCAGCGCGATGAGGGAAGTAGAAGCTTCCAGAACGGCCAGGTCTACGCCGGTGATCTCGCGGTTGTCTTCCCAGATGTAGATACTGCCGTATTTTTTCTTATCGCTGTAAATGGGGATGATGATCTTATTGCAGATGAGGCCATCAATGCTATCGACCTCACGGCTGCTCATCAGGGAGACAGTCTCTTTGCTGGAGGAGCCGGAACGGACGAGATTTTCCATCCGACGCGAAATGCTTTCACGGCGCTGCTCGCTGCAGGCCAGCACAAAAGAAGAAAAGAAGTCATTGTAAATGGCGACGCTGTTGCCAAAACGGTCAAAGAGCGTCTGTACGATGGACTGCAGGTTGCCGCCGCCCAGCATGGTAGCGGTCAGCGCCTTTTGCAGCTCGTAGATATCCCCCAGGGTCTGTGCCTGATTATTGACGATGGTGGTCATGATGGGGGTGATGATCTGGGAGAAAGAGATGCTGTTGGGGATCTCGAACAGCGGGAAGCTCAGCTCATTGCAGAGATCGAGGATGTTCTGCGGCATCTCATTGATATAGCTGTTGAACTTCAAGCCAAGGCCTACCACGCCGTGTTCCTTCAGCTGAGGGACCAGCTGCATAAGTTGGGGGATATTCTCCCGGATGGCGTAGGCGGTGGAAACCAGCAGCTCACCGCCGGTCACAGCACTGACGATGTTGGGATCGACCATGACGCTGACCGAGGTAACGATCTGATCGGTGCCGGAAGCACCGGCCAGCAGGCGGGCATCATGCAGGATATCCATGCGGAGAATAGAGTTCATCGAGATGCCGTAATTGGTATCCATGCGTGTCGCCCCCTTTGCGGTTCCGCCTCGGCGGAAATAATGGAAACAGGGAGCAGCTGTTTACTACTTACCCATGTTCTTTCTAATAGCTATTCTACTATTAAATAATATAAAATGCAATAGGTGTTGTGGAATTTTTACATTGTAGAAAATTTGATTCCTTTTTGATGAATTTTGACATATATATTTTGCACAATAAAAAACTATATAAATGGTGCAATACACACAAAATAATAATGGCATGGAAAATATATCAAAAATGTTGCAAAAATGCGGCGCTATTGCATTGTGATAAACACACAAAACAATAGCGCCGCATTAGGCATTATGCTGTGAGAGTTTTTAGCCGAGAGTGAACAGCAGGTCGCCGGTATTGATGGCGGAGCCGGCTGCAACGGCAATGGAGGCGATGCGGCCGCCCTCGGGAGCGACGACTTCGTTCTCCATCTTCATGGACTCAACGATCACTACGCTGTCACCAGCTTTTACGCTCTGTCCAACAGATGCAACGATTTTTACAACTTTTCCAGGAACGGCTGCGGAAACCTTAACAGAACCTGCGCCTGCTGCCGGAGCTGCTGCCTTTGGTGCTGCCGGAGCTGCCTTAGGAGCCGGAGCTGCTGCTTTTGGTGCTGCTGCAACTGGAGCTGCTGCGTTTCCGTTCTCTTCTACAGTAACTTCATATGCTGTTCCGTTAACGGTAATTGTATAACTTTTCATTTTAGGATCCTCCTGTATTTATCTCTTTTTACGATTGATTTTGCGGATGGAACGTACAACGAATCCATCTGTAGTGGTTCCCTCAGCTGCTGCAATTGCTGCTGCGATTACTGCTACAAGTTCTGCATCATCTTCTGCTGCAGCTACCGGTGCTGGAGCTGCCTGTACAGGTGCTTCCTTCTTCTCTTCCACTTTCTTATCTTTATTTGCCAACTTCTCCTGAAGTTTCGGAATGTATCCAAGCAGATAAATAATGAATGAAATGAAAATCAATACAACAAATACAGTTCCCATTCCAAGGATTGTATTTA
>OGPT01002982.1_pt1 | contig 12849 bp, 6 predicted proteins | sample 1552951 | NCBI WGS metagenome assembly OGPT01 (sample SAMEA2580224, study PRJEB22360) | human gut metagenome | biome: human gut; feature: human-associated habitat; material: faeces | place: Denmark | collected 2008/2010
GCGTGGCGTTTTCCTGTTTTTGAGGCGTTTCAGCACCCGTTTTGACTAATAAGTCAAAAATCAGCCGTTGACTCACGGGTCAACGGCTGATTTCGTTTTACAGGGTTCCTGTTATCAGAGTTTGATTGGTTCGGATATTTTGATATTGTCGAGGAACCAGCGGTTGGCTGTTCCGACTTCCCACTGCGTCTGCGTAATGGTGATCTTCGTATCCTTGTTGACCGTAATGCCCTTCAGGCTGACTTCGGCGCGAACCCATTCGAGCTTGTGACCATCCTCCCATCCCAGTTCGGGTATGTCGATCTGCACTTTGTCGCTGCCGTTCTCGAAGATGACGATCAGATTGACGGGGTCGATCTTGCCGGACCCCTGGCGCATTCCGCACCAGTCGAACGAGAGTGTCACATTGTCCTTTGCTTCGGGAACCCCGTCTATCGGAGGAAGAATGATACCTGCGTGATTGCCGGTCTTGCCGAATTTGAGGTAGTTCTGCTGGAGGTAGATGCGTTTGTTGTCGTTCTTGTCGTAGATAAACTTGTAACCGAGTTTTTCGACAGCGTCGAATGCCGTCACTCCATCGACAGTTACGGAGGTGAGCGCCGGAGCGTTTGCGCTGAGGTCGTCTGTTTCAACGCTCCGGCCTGCGCTGCCTGCTGCGGAATACGGTTCGAGCCATTCGAAATTCTCCAGGAAATAGACGATCTCGTTCAGGCCGTTGTCCTCGACATCGGTGGCCATGATACGCTGTACAGGCTCGGCCAAACCGGCGTAGTAGCCGGTGACGGTTACGATATGGCCGGTCAGGGCGGAAAGGCCCAGGCTTGCCGGTGCGTCCACGACGCTGACCGAGTACTTGGCGTTCTCCGAAACGGTGAGGGTGCTGCCGTTGAAAACGCCCTTGACGGTGACGTAGCCCCGTTTGGAGGAGGTGTAGTCGTCGATCTTTGCGCTGATGTCCTCCGGTTCGGGGTAGTTCACCGCTCCGCCGGACAGAACCGTCACCTCGTCGCAGTCGATTACCGTAGCGAGTTTCTGCGAGTCGGACGACTTGGTGCCCAAGAGCGAAATCTTGTCGCCGACGGCAACCGTCGTGGCGTCCGAGACGAAGATATTGTCCGTGTTTTTGTCGTCGCTGATGACGAAGCCTTTGGTCGTCACGGCCACGACGATCGCCGACGGTACGGAAATGACCGTTTCGTCCGCCAGGGCGGCGAGTTCACCTGCCGTGTACTCCTTCACATCGCGGTATTTGTCTCCGTTCTGCGTGATGAGCACCTGTGCGCGGCTTGCAAGAGTCCGTCCCTTGAAGACGAGGGTGGCCTTGCGGGGGTTGTCCTCCGCGCCGTCGCGCATGTTGTCGGTCACCGAAACCGTCACGTCCATGACGCCGGTTCCCGAGTCGGGAGTGACCGTCACCCAGTCGGGGACTTCCGTCACCCAGTCGGCGTCGGCATAGATGGTGATGATCTTTTCCGCCGCTCTTTCCGCTTCGAAATTCAAGGTGTTGGCGCTCGCCAGAACAGCTTCGGAAAGGTGGTCCTCATCCTTGTCGCAGCCCCAGAAGGAACACAGGGCCGCCATGAGGATCGGGGCTGTCATATATTTTACAAATCTCATAATCTTGTTTTTTAGGTTATTTCCGACTTAAAAATCGAGTCCGTCGCTCCATCCCGGATTCTGCGTGAGGTTCGGGTTGAGCGAACGCTCGCCGCTGGGAATCGGGTAGAGGTAATCGCGTTCCTCGTTGAACCCAGGGCGCTGATTCTCTACGGTTTTGTGATAGTAGACATAGCCTTTGTTTCCCTCGGAGAGGATGATGTCCGAACCGAGTTCGTATACCGAAACTCCTTCGCCGCCCTGGGGTTTGGTGCTTCCTGCCGCATAGAGAATCAGATCGGCCGTTTCTTTGCCCGCAAGCTTGTATTCGCCGGGACCCGGGAAATACATGCCGGAAATGGCCTGGTCGATGCAATAGCCGGCTTTCCAGCGATACAGATCCTGAAGGCGGAAACCCTCCTGGATCAGCTCGACGGTTCGTTCGCGGCGGATTTCCAGAATGGCGTTTACGATTTCGTTGGAGCCGGTCACGTTGGGATAGCCGTACTCCTCGGACGAAAGATACCAGTCGGGTTGTTTGTCGTGGAGATACTTCATGGTGAGGGCCGGCATCCCCACCCGGCTTCGGATTTCGTTGATGGTGATATTCAGATCATCATCCGAGAGCGATCCCAGTTCGGCCTTGGCTTCGGCATAGTTGAGCAGCACTTCGGCATAGCGGAAAACCGGCATGTCGCAGGTCGAACGGTCGTTGCGGTCGATCTGTCCTCCCGAGGCCGTCGTGTCCTGAACGAATTTGATGGGTTGGTAGCCGGTGATCGTGACGCCGAGATCGGGTCCCTGTACCCGCTTGGCGCCGATGCGCTTGTAACCCGGGGTGCGGATCGACTGCGCCAGGCGCGGGTCGCGGTCCTTCACCTCTTCGGTGAAAGGCAGCGTCTGCCACCCCTCCTGGTCGGTGAATGCGGTGCCGTCCTTCTTCAGGTACATGTTGATGAATTTGCGGGTGTAGCCCGGGCGGCCCTGTGTCGGCAGCAGCGTGTAGGCCGTCGCATTGTGGTAGACCTGGGCCTCGTAGCTGTTCCGGATGGCGAGGATATACTCTTCGGTGCTGGCATTCTCCTGTGCGAAGAGCATCATGTAGTCCTTGTCCGGAGTTTTGGTGGAGTAGAGCTTGTAGGGACCTTCGTCGATGATCGTTTTGGCGGCCTTGGCGGCTTCCTCCAGATAATAGGTGTAGTCATGTCCTTCGAGGTTGATGCCGTGGTATTTGCGGTAGGTTCCCTCGAAGAGGCAGAACCGCGCTTTCAGCGCCAGCGCCGCCCATTTGTTGACGCGGTAGGTCGATATATCCTCCGTAAGACCGCCGCTGTTGATGGCTTCGTCGATATCCTTGATCATATTGGTCATGATCAGTTCGCGTGAATCGCGCGGTTTGTAGAGCGCTTCGTCGGCCGAGCCGAGCTGCACCTCGTACCAGGGTACGTCGCCGAAGCGTTTCACCTTGTCGAAATAGAAGGCGGCGCGGAAGAATTTGGCCAGGGCCGTATACTCGGTCACAGCCTTCTTGTCTTCGCATTGATCGACATATTCCAGCAGGGTGTTTATGCGGCGCAGGTTGCCCCACGACCAGCCGCCGCCGGTGTTCGGAACGGTGCGCTTGTCGCCTCCGTAGAGAACATCGGAGAGGGTCATCTGAACGAGCAGGTCGTTCTGCTCATCGTAGGGCGTCTTGTCCAGCAGGTTGTCGTAAAAGGGGTTGGAGAAGAGTTCCAGATCGCTTCTCGTCTTGAAATAGTCGAACTGCGTCACCCGATCCAACGGTTCTTTGTCCAGCAGGGAGTCGCAGGCCGATAATCCTGCAATCAGCGTTGCTGCCAGTATGATTAATCGCTTCATGGTATTCGGATTTTGAAATTATTAGAAGGTGATGTCGATGCCGAACATGAACGTCTTGGCCCACGGATAGTAGGCGTTGTTGTTCACGCCGGAACGGTTGATAGCCGCTTCGGGATCGACGTACTTGGAGTTCTTTTTGAGCGGCGACCAGTAGCAGAGGTTCTCGCCCGAGAAATAGATGCGGATCTGGTCGATGCCGGCCTTCTTGGTGAGGGTCGCGGGGATCGTGTAGCCGACGGTCAGGTTTTTCAGGCGCAGGTAGCGGATATTTTGCAGGTAACGGTCGTTGACCTTGCTCAGATAACCTCCCGATGAAGAATAGGCTCTTGCGCGCGGGAAATAGGAGTTGGGATTGTCCTCCGCCCATACCTTGCCGAGGAAATCCGTCGGGAGGTAGGAGAGGTAGGGATAGGAATAGCAGCCCCAGAAAGGCATCATTTCTCCGTGGGGATACCAGTAGTGGTTGCCGGTTCCCTGGAAGAAGACCGAAGCGTCGAAGCCCATCCAGCGGATCGAGGCGTTGATGCCGTAGGAGAGCGTCGGGAGCGAGTTGCCCAGGATCGTCCGGTCGCCCGGCTTGTCGACGGTGTCGTTGCCGACTCCCCAGACGCCGTTGCCGTCTAGGTCGACGAACTTCAGGTCGCCGGCCTGCCAGCCGCCGGTCAGACGGCCCGTGCTGTAACTCAGGTCGACCTCTTTGGCATAGGCCTGCGCCTCTTCGGTGGTCTTGAAGAACCCGTCGGTCTTGAAGCCCCAGATTTCGCCGATCTCCATGCCGACGTAATAATCTCCCTTTGTCAGGTTGGTCAATGACTTGTTCGGGTTGTTGTCGTATTTGGTGATGACGCTCTTGTAGTCGCTGAGGTTGAAACCGACGCTGTATTCGAACGGTTTGCCGGCGAGTTTGAACTGGTCGCGCCAGCTGACGGAGAGCTCATAACCCTTCGTACGCAGTTCGGCGGAGTTCATGCTGGGCGAATCGGCCCCGTATACGCCGGGCAGCGCCATTCCGTCGGTCAGCATGTCCTTCGTGTCGCGGATGTAGACGTCGCCGGTGAAGTTGAGCCGGTTGTTCAGCATGGTGAGATCCAGACCCAGGTCCCACTGCTGGGCGGTTTCCCAGGTCAGGTCGGAGGCTACGGGGGCGCCCAGCGAGGAGTACTTGCCCTTTATGCTGCCGTCGAAGGTGTAGTTGCTGAAATCCTTGTTCGTGATCAGGCGCATGTAGGTGTAGTAGGACGACACGTTCTGGTTGCCCAGGCTGCCGAACGAAGCGCGCAGCTTGAGGTTGTCCACCAGGTCTTTGGCGTTGCCGAAGAACGGCTCCTCGGAGATGCGCCATCCGGCCGATGCCGAGGGGAACAGGCCCCAGCGGTTGCCCGGTGCGAAACGCGACGATCCGTCGTAGCGTCCGCTCACCTCGAAGAGGTAGCGTCCTTTGTAGTCGTAGTTGATACGGGCGAAGAAACCTGCCAGGGCGTATTCGTTCTGGCCGCCGCCGTAAGCGCCCTCCGTGGGAGAGCCTGTTGCCAGATTCAGGTCGTCGAGGTTTATGGAGGAGAGGTTGATGCCTGCCACCGAGACGTTCTTGCTGGCCCACGTTTCGTAGTTGAATCCGGCGGTTGCCGACACGTGGTGCGCCTCGCCGAACGTTTCGTCGTAGTTGGCGTAGACATTGGCCGAATAGTAGTTGCGCGTCTGAACCACTTCGTCGAGCTGGTTCATGCCGGCGCCCGTGTCGTAGGCGAGCAGCGGCCCGTCGGGGTATTCGCGGTAGTTCATTGCGGAACTGCGGCTCGTATTGCGGTTCTGGTAGAGGCGGTAGGTGAAGTCACCCGTGATGCTCAACGTCTTGAACGGCGTGATGACCAGGCGTGTCGTGTTCGAGAAGTCGTTCGAGCGGTCGACGTTGCGGTGCGTGCCCTCGTTGAGCAGGATGTGGCGTCCGTTGGCGATCTTGTAATCGAGATACGGCGTGCTGTAAAGCCACGATCCGTCGGGGTTCTTCATGGGGAAGTTGGCCAGTGCGTGGCGGGCGCTGTAAGCGATGGTGTTGTCTACGCTGCCGTCTCCCAGAGACTTGTAATTCGACGAGAAGAACGACGTGTTGTTCGAGAGCGTTGCCCACCGGTTGATCCGAAAATCGAGTTTCGCACGCAGGTTGTACTTGTTATACACGTCGGGATGTGCGCGCTGAATACCTTCCTGGCGGTCATAGGCGCCCGAGACGAGGTATTTGATGTCCTTCGTGCCGCCGCTGAGCGAGATGTTGTGCTGCTGCACGGGCCGACGCTGCTGGAAGAGCATGTCCCACCAGTCGTAGTTGCCGTAGTAGACCCACTGTTTGCGGCCGTTGCGGATCTCTTCGACGACCCACGGACGGTCGGGATGCTCGGTCCTGTCGTTCACGCGCGCCAGCAGCTGCTGCATGTCGTGATCGTTGTATTTGACATAGTTCGTTCCGGAGTCGGCCTGCCAGAACTTGTTGACCGTATAGACCGACCAGTAACCGCGGTTCTCGTAGTCGGTCGAGGTCGTGGCCTCCTCCCAGCCGAAACGGCCGCTGTAACGCACCGTCGCCTTGCCGTCCTGGGCCGAGCCGTTCTTGGTGGTGACCAGGATGACGCCGAAGGCTGCGCGGGCGCCGTAGACGGCTGCCGCCGAAGCGTCCTTGATGACCGAGATCGACTCCACGTCGTTGGGGTTGACGCGGTTCAGGTCGCCCACCACGCCGTCGATCAGCACGAGCGGGTCGGCCGAGTTGATCGAGTTGACGCCGCGGATGTTGATCGCCGGCGTGCTGCCGGGTTTACCCGAGGAGGTGGTGATGTTGAGACCCGCTACGGAACCCTGCAACATGCTGCCCAGCGAATGGGTGACGCGGTTTTCGAGCTCCTTGCTCCCTACGGTCGCAACGGCGCCGGTCAGGTTGACTTTTTTCTGCGTGCCGTAGCCGATTACGACGGTTGCATCGAGCATGATGGCGTCCTCTTGCAGGTAGATCGTGATGCTGTTCCGGCTTGAGGGAACCGTCACTTTCTGGGGCAGGTAACCCAGGCAGGTGACCTGGAGAACGGCTTCTCCCGACGGAACCTGGATTTTGAAGGTGCCGTTTTCAGAGGTTGTGACGCCTTTGGTCGTACCATCGACCAGAACGGCTACACCCACGAGCGGCTGTTGATTGGCGTCGAGGACTTTTCCCGACACCTCCCTGTTCTGGGCCGAAAGGGCTGTTATTCCCCCTCCCAATACCAGAAGAAGAGATAGAACCAGTGGTCTTAATACTCTCATAAGATCTGTGTTTGTTGGTTAGTAAATGATGATTGTGGTTGGGTATGTAGCGAAAATCACTTGCGTCGGTAGGCATCCGTGGAGAATGCTTTCGGCCGCTGCATGTTTTCGGTCCACTCGTTTCCGAATTCGTCCTTGACGGTGATCACAAGGTCGGTGTCCGCATCGTCCGCCTTCACCTTGAAGAAGTGCGTGAACTTGTCGGTGATGAACGACGGGGTCGACTTGAGTCCCGCGTTGTTGAACCGCTTGACCGAGAGCGCCGCGATATGGAGCGGGTCGTAGGCCCAGACTTCGGTGTAGGGCAGCGTCTTGCGGTTTTCGTCGACGACGCTCAACGTCCAGTCCGAATTCCAGTTCCAGATGTTGATCAGCACCTCGTTGTCGTTGTTCTGCGGATAGGCGTTGACATATTGCATATAGGCGTTCTTGACCGAAGCGGAGATGTCGGAAGGCATCAGCGGAACGTCGGCCATCGAAAAATGCACGTTGTTCAGGTCGTAGCTGCGGAACTGGTACTCTTCGGGCCATCCGGTCGATTTGTAGAGACATTGGAAATCGGTTCCCGTGACATCCCAGATGCCGTAGCCGCCCGGAGTTCCGTCGGTTCCGATGTGGATTCCGGGCGTGAGGTTGCCGGACCACCACCACGAAGCGCATACCGAGCCGGAGTTATACTCCCGGAAGTTATGCCCGTCCACGATCGGAGCGTCGGGCGTCACGTTGAAAAGTTTGTGGGTATGCCCCGTCACGAAGCGGACGGTATATCCGTCGAGGATGTCGAAAAGCCGCAGGGTGTTGACCTGATCGTGGTCGATCTTGAATCCCGATGTGGTCGGATAGAACACCTGCGCATGCATGGCAACGACGACGGGGGTCGTCTTGGCCACGTACGACAGGTCTTTCGCCAGCCAGTCCAGCTGCTCGGCGGAGAGGCTCTTGACATAGTTGCGGGAAGTGCTCCCGTCGTAGCTGCTGCAATCAATGTCGTCCATGACGACGTAATGGACCTTGCCGATGTTGAATGAATAGTAGGTCGGGCAGATCTGATCCACATATTTGACCGCCGCATCGTAGTCCGACCTGGTCTGGAAGTCGTTGTCATGGTTGCCCATGGTGTGGAAGATCTGCAGATTCTTGATCTGGCTGTTGACGGTGTTCAGGTACTGGGGGAAATAGTAGCTGTTCGAATACCAGTAGAGGTCCCAGGTCATGTCCCCGAGGGTGAGCGCATACATCTTCTCGCCCTTGTGGCGGGTCATGTAGTCCGTAAGGTCGGAGGTGAACTGGGCGAACTGTCCCAGGTCGCCCGTTCGGTTGGCGAGGTGCATGTCGCCCAGCATGAAGATCTTGTAGGAGTCCTGTCCGTCGACCTTTTCGAGCTTGAAGTCGGCCCGTTCGACGACGTCGGCGCTGTTTTTGAGCGCGCGGTGGAACTGCGGGAGCACCCCGACGGACGGAACTTCGTAGCCGCTCGGGACGGAGATGAAGACATATCCCCACTTTTTGGCCGATTTGAGCTGGTAGATGCCCTTCTCGTTCGTGACGGTCACCTCCGCGCCGTCGGAGACCACGACGTTCTCCACGCCGACGCCGGCCGACGACACGATCCCGTAGACCGTGGTGCCTGCATCCGGTTTGAAATCTATGTCTTCGACGATGTTGATGTAGATTCTTCCGAACGATTTTTTGCGCGCGTCTCTTTTGACGAAGACTTTGTAGTAACCCGTTTCACACCCGTCGGCCAGGCGTACGGTGAAACTGTCGGAAGAGGTGTTGACGATGGGGCAGACGTAGGAGATGCCTGCGTCCGACTCAAGAATGAATGTGTCTGTGGTCAGGGGCGATTTCCCCCCCCCACTTACGGCGAAAGTGCACTCGCCGCCTTCGGTGACGTCTACCGACCCCGGAACCGTGAATTGCACGTCGAAATTATCCGCGGGGGTCTTTTCGTCATCGCTGCCGCCGCAGGCGAAGAGTTGCGAGACGGCGATGAGTGCCAGTAACAGATACTTTAATACGTTTTTCATTTTAAGTTCTTCGATTATAATTTTTTTATTTGTCCGCGTTTTGTAAATCCGGTTGTTTGGACACCTCGAAGGCCCGGAAAGACCCGGTCGGGGACTCCGTCCCGAAGTCTCCGTTTGCGGCCCTGCCGGCCTTCGCATCTTCCATTATATATATGGTAACCATCTGTTTACCGTGTCGCTTCTGTCTGAAAAACTTTTCAAATATAACTTGTTTGTGTTTCGATTGTGTTTCGAATACATTTCAAAATTAAACTTATTTTATTAAAAAACAAAATCGGATGATTTTTTTTGCAAATAAAAAATTTTAATTTTTAGTCGTGTTTCGTTTGGTAGATTTGCCATTTCCCTTTCATCTCTTTTTCGTTGCCCTTGATTTGTGGAATGGTTGTGAAGCGAAACTGTCGGGCGTCTGTTTTTCGGCGACGGCAGTTCGGAAAACGGCGTGGCGGAGAAGAGTGGCGGGCGGAACCGGAGGTGTTGTCGGAACCGGTCCCGGCCGCTCGGGGCGGGCTGTCGCCTGCGCTGGGAGCGGCAGTGTGGCGGGCGGATTTCGGCGCAGGCCGAAAAGACGCTCGCGGAGGTGAGTTCCGGAGGCTATGAATGCCAGGAGGCGGTGAGCTGTTCGGGGAGCGGAACCGAGGAGTCGTGCCGCCAGACCATCGCCCGGTCGGCGGCCGCGTCGCCCGTGCCGAAGTCGAAGCGGTCTGCGGAAACGAACCTCGCTGGAACGTCGCCAGCGAACCCGAAGCGTCCGTAAAATTCCCGGAGCCACTCCTTGCCGGGCGTCGGGATGAGGAACGCCGCATCGTCGCCGCGCTCCGCGATGAGCCGCATCGCTTCGCGCATCAGCTGCGAAGCCAGTCCGCGTCCCCGGAACGCCGGGTCCGTCGCTACGCCATAAATATAGGTTGTGCGGCCCAGCTCCGTCCGGAACGGCAGGAGGTGGAGCATCGCCGCCATGCGGCCTCCGGCCTCGGCCGTCAGCATCCGGCGGCGGGAGTAATAGCGCATGATGAACGAGTCGGCGAACTGCTCGTCGTCGCCGAAGGCCTTTATCCAAAGCTCTTTGCAGGCCACTTCGTCGGGGTGCATGCAGATCGCCGCGAATTTGTGCTGGAGGAACGCCGGGTGGTAGGAGAGTTTGGCCTGCCGCAGTCCGTCCAGCCCGAGGTCCTCCTCGCGGTTGATCAGCGTGAAACGTTCGGGGAGGTGCTGCGCGAAGAGTTTGTTGATGATCGTAAAGGCTCCGTCGTAATCGGTATCGGCCTTTTCGACGTGGGTGTCGAACGTGTGCTCGTTGACTGCCGAGCCGAACGTAAAGGCGACCAGCTTGTCGCCGACGTAGATGCAGCCGCCCAGCATTTCCAGCTCCTCGAAGTGGTCGAAGGCCCGCTGCATGGCCCGCTGCTCGGCGCACAGCTCCGAGGTGTGGCCTTCGTGGGCCTTGCGCCATTCGCGCTCGAGGGCCATGCACTCCCCGAAGCGGTCGGGCGTCAGCTCTTCGTAGCAGTAGTCGGGATATTCGGCCGTGAAGCGGTTGATGTGGTTGCGCTTGGGCTGATAGCGGCGTCCGGCAAGGTTGCGAAGATCGTCGGCGTTGTAGACGTAATCCTCCAGCGCGCGGTCCGACTCGAACGCGAAATGGCAGGGAACGATCCGGCGGATCGTGTCGCGGCCTTCGTCCGTCAGGCCGATGATCCGCAGCCGCTGTCCGTGGGCGTGGGCGTCTTCGCGCAGGAGGGGGAGGATCGGGCCGAAGTCGCCTTCGCCTACGGGCTGCATGTAACCGATGCGCTCGCCGCCGTCGATCTGGAAGCGGATCACCAGGAATCCGCCGATCTCGGCCCACGCGCTGTGGAACACCGCCTGCCAGCAGTACATGTTGGCGAAGGCGAGGTCGCAGTTGCAGATGCCCGAGGGCATGGTATAACGCTCGATGACCGCCCGGTCTTCGAGGCGCACGGGTTTGAATTCAATCATTTGCCGTATAGCTCTTTTTCTCGATATGGGTGTAATACTGCTGGACCAGCGCCCGGAAATTCTGTGCCAGACTGTCGGCGGCCGGGGTGGCCGGGCATTCCTGCACATTCATGTCCGAATCGTCGAGCACGATTGCGCCTTCGCCGGTCAGCGCGCGGAACCGTCCGTCGTAGCTGACCGACCAGCGGGGCCGTTGCGGTTCGTTCAGCACGTCGCGCCCGAATGCGAAATAAGGCTCCCGGTTGCCAGTGAGTCCCAGCAGGGTGGGCATGATGTCCAGTTGCTGCGTGATCTCGCCGACCTCGCCCCGCAGGGCGCCGTCGGGGGTGTAGATGAAGCCGATGATGTGCATGTTGCCCGGGTAGGAGCGCGTCTCCTCCGCGAATTTCTCCGACGACACGTGGTCGGCCACGAAGACGAAGATCGTGCGGCGGAACCACTCCTCGCCGCCGAAACGCTGGAAGAAGAGGTGGAACGCCCGGTCGTCGTAGGCGACGCCCTTGTGAATCCGGGTGTAGCCCTCGGGCAGCGTCGCGGCGTACTTTTCGGGTACGACGAACGGGTGGTGCGACGAGAGGGTGAACAGCGCGGCGAAGAAGGGTTCGGGCATCGCCGTCAGCTCCTCGCCCGTGAATTGCAGGAACTCTTCGTCCCAGATGCCCCAGTAGCCGTCGAAATCCCTTGTTCCGTGCTTCGCCTCGTAGTCCTCGCGGCTTACGAGCCGCTCGACGCCTGCCGAACGGGCATAGGCCCCGAAGCCCATCGAGCCGCGTTCCGAGCCGCAGAAGAAGGCCGTCGCATAGCCTTTGTCCGCCAGCATGGCGGGCAGCTGGCGGCTCTCGCCCAACGATTGGGGCATCAGTACGAACGGCGTGCGGAACGAGGGGATGCTTCCCAGCACCGAGGGCATGGCCTGGATCGAACGCGAGCCGTTGGCGTACATCCGTTTGAATGTCAGGCCATTGCGCATCAGTGAATCGAGGAACGGCGTGAAGCCTTTTTCCGGGAGGTCGGCGTAGAGTTCCGGATGGAGGAACGCGGAGTGCTCGGCCGACATGCTCTCCATGATGAAAATCATCACGTTGCGGCCCGTGAGATCGACCGCCGCGCTGTCGGCGGGCTGGTGCACGGGCGTGAAGCGCTGGGGCAATTCCTCCGGGGTGAAATATTTCCTGTATTTGACGCTTCCCGCGTTGCCGATAGTGCGCAGGATGCAGAACGGGTTGCTTAAAATCAGATTGGCTTTGCCGCTGTCCGCCGTGTAGAGCATGGCGTTCGACAGCGTGATCGGACGGGTCATGCGGGTCATGCCGCCGCGCATCCCGGCGACGCTCAGCCCCGCCGCGAGGGCGAAGACGACCGTGCCGCCGGCATAGTAGGCCCAGCCGCGGCTGAAAACGCTCTCCTCGTGCGTCCGGCGGCGGTAACCCCACGCCAGCAACGCCACGAGTCCCGCCCACAGCAGCACGAGATACCAGTTTTCGGCCATGAACTTTCCGGCCAGCTGCAACGAGTTGTCGTTGTCGGCGAAGAAGATTTCGTCGGCTGTGGAACGCTTCTGCGTGTAGCGGAAATAGACGCAGTCGGCCATATTGACCGCTACGACCAGCACGGCGTTTACGACGGCATAGTACCAGAACAGCAGACGGCGGTACCACTTGCGTTCGCGCGCGTGCAGAGGCAGCAGCGAGAGCAATACGAACACCCCGTCGGCGTAGACGACCGACGCGGTGTCGAATTTGAGCGAACCCGCCAGCAGCTGCCCCAGCTCTCCCCAGCTCAGCGGTCCCAGCAGCTGCGCGTTGTAGAGATAGAAAATCACGCGGCAGAGCATCAGCACCGCGTAGAGCAGCACGATGCGCCACACGAGCAGCGCCAGCGGCGTATGGAGCAGGCGTTTCATCCTCTATTCGCAGGCTTTCAGCGACATGTCGAGCGACTTGATCTGGTGCGTCAGCGCGCCCACCGAGATGAAATCGACGCCGCACTCGGCGTAGTCGCGTATCGTGTCGAGCGTGATGCCGCCGCTGGATTCGGTCTCGCAGCGTCCGGCGACCTTCTTCACCGCTTCGCGTGTCATGGCAGGCGTGAA
>OGPT01002988.1_pt1 | contig 12826 bp, 8 predicted proteins | sample 1552951 | NCBI WGS metagenome assembly OGPT01 (sample SAMEA2580224, study PRJEB22360) | human gut metagenome | biome: human gut; feature: human-associated habitat; material: faeces | place: Denmark | collected 2008/2010
TGCAGTTGAAGTCCTGCCGGACCTGAGAGGCCGTGGTGCCCATCTGGGCGGCCAGTTCGCGGGAAGAGATGCTGGTGATGCCGTCGTTCTTCAAGGTCCGCAGAAAGCGATAGTACTTGGGCAGGCGTTTGATCACCGGCAGAGATGCTTTACCAGGGGTGTTCATAGGTGGTTCTCCTTTCATCCATTCGATGCCGGTCCTCTGCGCCCACCGTAGCGCTCCGGCAGATTCAAAGAGTTTTGCACAATAATGATACATCTTTGTCAATCTTATTCATTATCTAAAGTATACAGCGGATGTGGAGAATGTCAAATAAAATGGAGCAATTTTTTCAAAAGTTAAGAAATCTTAACCGCCGCATAATCATTTGACCCGCTGGGAACCCTGAAAAAAACAGAGCAGGAGGGGCTTATGGCAGAGCAGAACAAAAAAAACACACCGGTGGAAGAGCAGCGGCTGGAAAAAGAGCAGATCGAGGATCTGGGCAGCGTCTACCGCACCAAAGGCCCCCACGCCATCCACTGCCTGACCGTGGTGGGGCAGATCGAGGGCCATGTGGAAGCGCCCCAGGGGCAGAAGACCACCAAGTATGAGCATGTCATCCCGCAGCTGGTGGCCGTGCAGGAGGACCCGGCGGTGGAGGGCCTGCTGGTCATCCTGAACACCGTGGGCGGCGATGTGGAAGCCGGGCTGGCGCTGGCGGAGCTGATTGCCAGCATCTCCAAGCCCAGCGCCGCTGTGGTGCTGGGCGGCGGACACTCCATCGGCATCCCGCTGGCCGTCAGCGCCCGGCGGAGCTTCATCGTGCCCACAGCCACCATGACCGTCCACCCGGTGCGGCACTCCGGGATGATCCTGGGTGTGCCCCAGACGATGCGGTGGTTCGAACAGATGCAGGAGCGGATCACCGGCTTTGTGGCGGCGCACAGCGGCATCTCGGAAAAGCGCTACACCGAGCTGATGCTCCGCACCGGCGAGCTGGTCATGGATGTGGGCACCATGCTGGACGGCCGCCGGGCCGTGCGCGAAAAGCTCATCGACGAGCTGGGCGGCATCTCGGATGCGCTGGCGTGGCTGTATCGGGAGATCGAACGCTGAGCGGGTTTTCGTTGCTATTTTCCATAGGTCGTGATAAAATGAAAGAATCGAATACTATGGGAGAAAGAGACAGGGTTGCAACGAAAGATGGCAAAGAAAAAACGAAAAACGACCGCAAGACGCGCACCTGCGCGGAGAAAGAGCCGGGCACAGGAGCGGATGCCCGCAGGGCTGGGCACCCTGTTTGCGGGCCTGCTGCTCATCGTGCTGGCCTTTGTGGAGGGCAGCTCGGTCTGGAAGGCCCTGCACGAGGTATTGTTCGGCCTGTTCGGCTGCGGCAGCTTCGTGCTGGGCGCAGCGATCTGCTATCTGGCCATCCTCTACACACGGGGCGAAGACCTCATCGGCCAGATGTTCAAGCTGATGCTGGGGCTGGTGTTTGCCAGCGGCACCGTCATCGTCTTTTCCGAGATCCCCGCCGACATCCCGGCGGCCCGCATGGTAGCGGAGTGCTATCAGAACGGCGTCCATGCCTGGCTGGGCGGCGGTGCCATCGGTGCCCTGCTGGGCGGCAATCTGCTGCTGCTCTGCGGGCGTCCGGCGGCAAATCTCGTGATGGTGGTGCTGGCGCTCTGTGCCAGCCTGTACATTTTTGATATCACTCCCGCCGAACTGTGGCAGTGGATGTGTGAACTGGGCGGCAGCGCCCACGAAAAGGGCGTGGCCGTCTACGAGCAGAATGCCGCCCGCCGCGCCGAGCGGCAGGCTGCCCGCCAGGCCGAGGAGGAAGCGGCCGCGCTGGAAGCCGGAGACGAGCCGGACCTTTGCGGCGAAGAGGACGAGGAAGACGGCTTTGCAGCGCCGGGCTGGCTGTCCGGCATTTTCAGCTGGGGTCACAAGGTGACCAAAGAGCTGGAGGGCGAAGCCGTGCCCGAACCGGTGGACGACTCCCTCGGCTACGAAGCACCTGCCCCCTCCCCCGCGCCTGCCCCGGCAGAGCCGCAGGAGGCCCCGGCCTTTACGCCGGTGCAGGTGGGCACGCCCCATCCCCGCGCCTCGTTTGACATCGACCTTGGGCCGGACAGCACCCCCGTGGTCGAGGGCGGTAGTGAGCCCATCGAGCCCTTCATCGTCGGACCCGGCGGCACCTTCGGGCAGGACCCGCTCCACAAGCCCGCGCCCCGGCCCATCGTGAAGCCGGTAGTGCCCGATGCCATCGAGACGGCGGCTGAGGACTTCTTTGCAAAACCGGAAGCCCCGACGGCCCCCGAAGCACCGGCCCCGGTGGTAACGCCGGGCATCCCGGCCCAGCCGGTGGACGAAGGCCCCGCCGAAGCTCCTGCGTTCGACGGCAGCGGAGCCTTCCAGACACCGACCCTGCCCACCACCGACGAGCCCTCCGTGCCGGTGCGGGTCATGGCCGACAACGTGATGGCCATGCGCTCTGCCCCGGACGAGGACGGCTGGATCAGCATCACCAGCGAGCCGGTGGAGGAAAAAGACATCAACACGCTGGTAGCCGCAGCCATGGAAAAGCCCGCCGTCGGCGAGCAGCAGGCAGCCACCGCCCCGGCCGAGGAGCCGGAGCCTGAGGAGAGCTATCAGTACCAGTACCCCGGCATCGACCTGTTCGAAAAGGCCCCGGAGGAGAGCGACCCCAACGCACAGGACGAGCTGAAGGCCAACGCGCAGAAGCTCGTGGACACGCTGGAAAGTTTTGGCGTCCGCACCCGTGTGCTGGACATCTCCCGCGGCCCGTCGGTCACGCGGTATGAAGTCCAGCCCATGGCGGGCGTCAAGATCAGCCGCATCACCTCGCTGGCAGACGACATCGCACTGAACCTGGCCGTCGCTGACGTCCGCATGGAGGCCCCCATCCCCGGCAAGCCCGCCGTGGGCATCGAGGTGCCCAACCACAAAAAGACGCCGGTCTATATCCGCAGTGTCTTCGAGAGCCAGGCCTTCCTGCGGATGACCTCGCCCCTCGGCATCGCACTGGGCAAGGACATCGCCGGTGTGGCCCAGGTGGCCGACCTGTGCAAGATGCCCCATCTGCTCATTGCAGGCAGCACCGGCAGCGGCAAATCCGTCTGTGTCAACAGCATCATCATGAGCCTGCTGTTCCGGTCCAGCCCGGAGGACGTCAAGCTCATCCTCATCGACCCCAAGGTGGTCGAGCTGGCCGAGTACAACGGCATCCCTCACCTGCTGATGCCGGTCATCACCGAGCCGAAAAAGGCGGCGGGCGCTCTGAGCAGCGCCGTGCAGGAGATGGAGCGCCGGTATCACCTGTTTGCGGAGAACAACGTCCGCGACATCAAGTCCTTCAACAAGCTGGCCGCCACCGACCCCATGCTGGAAAAGATGCCCTACATCGCCATCATCATCGATGAGCTGGCCGACCTGATGATGGTCGTGGGCAAGGACGTCGAGGACTCCATCTGCCGCATCGCCCAGAAGGCCCGTGCAGCCGGCATGCACCTCATCGTCGCGACCCAGCGCCCCAGCGTGGACGTCATCACCGGCCTGATCAAGGCCAACATCCCCAGCCGCATCGCGTTCGCGGTGTCCAGCCAGGTGGACAGCCGCACCATCCTGGATGGTGCCGGTGCCGAAAAGCTGCTGGGCATGGGCGATATGCTCTTCATGCCGGTCGGTGCCCCCAAGCCCATCCGCATCCAGGGCACCTTCGTGCGGGATGAGGAGATCAGCCGTGTGCTGGACTTCATCAAGCAGAGCGCGACGGTCCAGTACGACGAAGCCATGATCGAGGCCATGGAAAAACACGCCATCCTGGACGGCAAAAAAGGCGCATCCTCTGCCGATGCCGACGAGGAGACCGGCAGCGACCCGATGCTCAAGCAGGCCGTCGAGGTGGTCATTGATGCCGGTCAGGCATCCACCAGCCTGCTCCAGCGCCGGTGCAAGCTGGGCTATGCCCGCGCCGCCCGCATCATGGACGAGATGGAACAAAAAGGCATCATCGGCCCCTACGAGGGTGCCAAGCCCCGCGCTGTCCTCATCAGCCGCCAGCAGTGGCTGGAAATGCAGATGAACCAGCCGGATGAATGATCCGCGCAGACACTGATGTGTCCGTTCTCCCCGGAGCGGGAAACCGGCGATCCAGAGGCGAAACGGAACGAACGATAAAATAAAAGGAGCATTATGGAAAACTCTTCCCAGGTCTACACCGAATTTCTCCCCATCAGCCGCGCGGACATGGAGGCGCGGGGATGGGAGCAGCTGGACTTTGTGGTCGTGGGCGGCGACGCCTATGTGGACCACCCCAGCTTTGGCACCGCCATCATCAGCCGCCTGCTGGAAGCCGAGGGCTACAAGGTGGGCGTACTGGCACAGCCCCGCTATACCGACTGCGAGGACTTCAAGCGGTTCGGGAAGCCGAAGTATGGCTTCTTCATCGGCGGCGGCAATGTGGACAGCATGGTCAGCCACTACTCCGTCGCCAAGATCCCCCGCGCCGAGGACGAATACTCCCCCGGCGGAAAGGGCGGTGCCCGGCCGGACCGCAGCGCCACCGTGTATACCAGGCTGGCCAAGCAGGCCTACCCCGACCTGCCCGTGATCCTGGGCGGTCTGGAAGCCTCGCTGCGGCGGTTCGCCCACTACGATTACTGGCTGGACACCGTCCTGCCCAGCATCGCGGAGGACTCCGGCGCAGACATCATCAGCTTCGGCATGGGCGAACACCAGACCGTCGCCATTGCCAGGCGGCTGGCGGCCGGTGAGCCGGTAAGCTCCATCACCGATGTGGACGGCACCTGCTACCTGACCGACTTCGACCACCTGCCCGAAAAATATGTGGAGTGCGCGGGCTTCAAAAAGGTGGCGTCCGATAAGACCGCCTACGCCAAAGCCTGCCGCATCCAGATGGACAATCAGGATGTCGTCAGCGGCCAGATCATCGTCCAGAAGCAGAGCGAGAAGTACCTCGTCCAGAACATCCCGGCAAAGCCGCTGGTGCGCTGGGAGCTGGACCGGGTCTATGCCCTGCCCTACACCCGCCGGTATCACCCCATCTACGAGGCCATGGGCGGTGTGCCCGCCATCCGGGAGGTGCAGTTTTCCATCATCCAGAACCGCGGCTGCTTCGGCGGCTGCAACTTCTGCGCCATCCAGCTGCATCAGGGCCGCCGCGTGACCAGCCGCAGTGCCGACAGCATCGTGGCCGAGGCCGAGCGGATGACCCATGAGCCGGATTTCAAGGGCTACATCCACGACATCGGCGGCCCCACGGCAAACTTCCGCTTCCCGTCCTGCCGCGAACAGATGCTGCGGGGCATGTGCAATGGCGGCAAGCACTGCCTGGCCCCCACGACCTGCTCCCACATGATCGTGGACCACAGCGACTATCTGAAGATCCTGCGCCGCGTCCGGGAGCTGCCGGGCGTCAAGAAGGTGTTCATCCGCAGCGGCATCCGGTTCGACTATCTGATGGCAGACCCGGACGATACCTTCTTCAAGGAGCTGGTGGAATACCACGTCTCCGGCCAGCTGAAAGTTGCCCCGGAGCACTGCGCCCCCAATACCCTCGCCTACATGGGCAAGCCGCCCATCCAGACCTTCAACAAGTTCAAGGATAAGTTCTACGAGCTGAGCAAAAAGGCGGGCAAAAAGCAGTACCTTGTGCCCTACCTGATGTCCAGCCATCCGGGCAGCACCCTGAGCGACGCGGTCTATCTGGCCGAGTACCTTTACAAGAATCACATGCGCCCGGAGCAGGTGCAGGACTTCTATCCCACGCCCGGCACCGTGAGCACCTGCATGTTCTATACCGGTCTGGACCCCTACACCCTCAAGCCGGTGTTCGTGGAGAAGACCGCCGAGGGCAAGGCGCTGCAGCGCGCACTGCTCCAGTATTACGAGCCGCGCAACGCCGAAAAGGTCATCAAGGCGCTCAAAATGACCCACCGCGAGGACCTCATCCCACTGCTGGTGCCCGCCGAGGGCCGCCGCGCCGTCCAGCGCTCGGCCCGCAGAGCCGAGGCCGCCGAGGTGACCATCCACAACGACGGCACCTACACCGTCCGCCCCAACGGCAAGGGCAAGGGCCGTCCGCAGGGCCATGCCGCTCCGGCGAACCGCAGTGCGGGCGGACGTCAGCCCAGCCCCGGCGCACGGTTCGCGCCCCGCTCTGCACCCGGCCATAAGCCGAAAAACGATCAACAGAAAGAGAATACGACGTGGAAAAATACAAATCGGAAAAAGTAAGTTTCTGGCGAAAGCCTTTCCGGCGGCTGGCCGCACTGGCGTTGGCCGCTGCGCTGGCCCTGGGCCTTGCGGCCTGTGACGGGGCATCCGTCCTTCCGGACGGCAGCGCCGATGTGATCCCGAACCCGGCATCCAGCGGGGTGCAGACCGCCGACAGCTTCCGGATGCACTTTCTCGACGTGGGGCAGGCGCTCAGCGTCCTGGTGGAGTGCGATGGCCAGTACATGCTGTACGACGGCGGCAACGTGGACGACGGCAGCATGGTGGTCAGCTATTTGCAGAAGCAGGGCGTGGAAGAGCTGCAATACGTCTTCTGCTCCCACTCGCATGAAGACCATGTGGGCGGGCTGGCCGCTGCGCTGGCCTTCTTCCCGGCGAACCATGTGTACAGCCCGGTGACGGAGGCCTCCACCAAGTGCTTTCAGGATTTTGTGAAGTACACCCAGCAACAGGGCCTGCAGGTCGAAGTGCCCGCCGTGGGCACCGTCTGGCAGCTGGGCGGTGCAACGGTGACGATGCTGGGCCCGGTGGCACAATACAGTGAGACGAATGATACCTCGATCGTCCTGCGGGTAGATTATGGTGCCACCAGCTTCCTCCTGACCGGCGACATGGAATCGGATGCAGAGCGCGACCTGGTGAACAGCGGGGCCAACCTGAAGGCCGATGTTTTGCAGGTGGGCCACCACGGTTCCAGCACCTCGACGAGCTACCTCTTTTTGAATGCCGTTCTGCCCGAAATGGGCGTCATCTCCTGCGGCGTGAACAACAAATATGGCCACCCGCATGAGGAGACCCTGAGCATCCTGCGGGATGCAGGCGTGGACGTCTACCGCACCGATCTGCTGGGCACGGTCGTCATCGGGTCGGACGGCCAGAACTACACCATCCGCACCGACAAGACCGCCACCGACGCCGAGTTGAACCCCACCGCCCCGGCGGCATCCAGCACGGCACAGCAGACCTACATCGGCAACATGAACTCCAAAAAGTTCCATCTGCCCACCTGCCCGAACCTCCCGGCAGAGAAGAACCAGATCCTCTTCTCCAGCTATGACGAGGCCATTGCAGCAGGCTACACCCCCTGTTCCACCTGCATCAAGTGAGACACAGCAAAAAAGGACTGTCGCGTTCGCGACAGTCCTTTTTTTGCTTGCTCTATATACCGTGCCTCAGCCGCCCAGATAGGCGCTGCGGACACGCTCATTGGTCAGCAGCTCGGCACCGGTGCCCTCCATGACAACACGGCCGGTCTCCAGAACATAGGCCCGGTCGGCCACGGAAAGCGCCATCTGCGCGTTCTGCTCGACCAGCAGGATGGTCATTCCCTCCTTGTGGATGTTCCGGATGATGTCGAAGATCTCCTGCACCAGCAGAGGCGACAGGCCCATGGACGGCTCATCCAGCATCAGCATGGAGGCGTTGCTCATCAGCGCACGGCCCATGGCCAGCATCTGCTGCTCACCGCCGGACATGGTGCCCGCCAGCTGTTTGCGGCGCTCCTTCAGGCGGGGGAACAGTTCAAAGACCTTTTCCTTGTTGGGGCCGATGGTGGAGGCAGGCTGGGTGTAGCCGCCCATTTCCAGATTTTCCTCCACGGTCATGTGCAGGAAGACGTGGCGTCCCTCCGGCACATGGGCCAGACCGGCCTCCACGATCTTGTGGGCACGGACGCCCTTGATGCTCTTGCCCTTGTACAGGACATCGCCCGTCTTCGGGTGGAGCAGGCCGGAAATGGTCTTCAGGGTGGTGGACTTACCGGCACCGTTGGCACCGATCAGGGTCACGATCTCCCCTTCGTGGACCTCAAACGAAACGTCCTTGACGGCGTGGATGTTGCCGTAATAGACGTTGATGTTCTCCACTTTCAGCATAGAATCTGCCATCGGTCAGCCCTCCTTCTTGCCCAGATAGGCCTCAACGACCTGCGGGTTGCTGCGGATCTCATCCGGGGTGCCCTTGGCGATGATGCGGCCAAAGTTCAGCACCGCGATGCCCTCGCAGATCCCCATGACCAGGCTCATGTCGTGCTCGATCAGCAGCACGGCAATGTCGAATTCGTCGCGGATGCGGCGGATGGTCTCGGTCAGTTCAGCGGTCTCGGAGGGGTTCATACCGGCAGCAGGCTCGTCCAGAAGCAGCAGCTTCGGGCTGGTAGCCAGGGCGCGCATGATCTCCAACCGGCGCTGTGCACCATAGGGCAGGCTGCCCGCCGGGGTGTTGGCCAGGTCGGCCATGTGGAAGATATCCAGCAGCTCCAGTGCCCGCTCGGTGCACTTCTTTTCTTCCTTCCAGTAGTTGGGCAGACGGATCAGGGAGGAGGCCAGGTTGTACTTCATGGACTCATGCAGACCGACCTTGATGTTGTCGATGACCGACAGCTCCTTGAACAGGCGGATGTTCTGGAAGGTGCGGGCTACGCCCATCCGGTTGACCTGATAGGTCTTCTTGCCTGCCGTGGGCATCCCGTCGATCAGGATGGAGCCGCGGGTGGGCTGGTATACGTTGGTCAGCAGGTTGAAAACGGTGGTCTTACCGGCACCGTTGGGGCCGATGAGGCCGGTGATCTCGTTGCGGCCGATCATCAGGTTGAAGCCGTCCACTGCGGTCAGGCCGCCGAAGTCGATGCCCAGCTCACGCACGTCGAGGATGGGCTTTTTGTCCTTGTCGCGGTCGGTCAGGAAACCGCCGGAGGGGACGCTGTTCAGTCTCGTCTGGAACTCACTCATGATCTGCACCCTCCTTGTTCTTCTTGCGGAACAGTTCCCCGTTCAGGACCTTCTCCACGATGCGGCTCATGGAGAAGTCGTAGCTGCCCAGCAGTCCGCCGGGACGGAAGATCATCATCAGGATCAGCACCAGCGAGTAGATGACCATGCGGTAGCTGTCAAAGCTGCGGGTCGCTTCGGGCAGGATGGTCAGCACCGTTGCCGAGAGGATGGAACCCAGCATGGAGCCCATGCCGCCCAGAACGACCATGACCAGGATCTCGATGGACTTCATGAAACCGAAGGTCGAGGGGTTCAGAACGCCGATGTAGCAGGCGTACAGACCACCGGCCAGACCGGCGAAGGCCGCAGAGAAGGCAAAGGCCATGACCTTATAGTAGGTGGTCTGGATGCCGCAGCTCTCGGCCGCGATCTCGTTGTCGCGGATGGCGAGGACGGCGCGGCCGTGGCGGCTCTTCATCATGGTGTGGATCAGGAAGCAGGTGATGACCACGCACAGGAACACATTGCTGAAATGGGAATACTTGGGGATGTTCTTCAGGCCCTTGGAGCCGTAGAACAAGCTGTAACCCAGCACATCGTCGATGTTGTTCAGCGTGATACGGATGATCTCGCCAAAGCCAAGCGTCAGGATGGCCAGATAGTCACCGGTCAGGCGCAGAGCGGGGATGCCGATCAGCATACCGAACAGGCCCGCCATGATGCAGGCCAGCACCAGACCAATGGCAAAGGAGATGCCGCTGGGCAGGGGGCTGTACTTGGTGAACAGCGCGCAGGTGTAAGCACCCACGGCCATGAAACCGGCATGGCCCAGCGGCAGCTGGCCCAGATAGCCGGTGGCCACGTTCAAAGACACGGCCAGGATGATGTTGATGCCCACGGTCATCAGCACCTTGTTCTGATAGGTGGAAAGCAGATTCCCGGTCAGGTAGGAAAGCCCCAGGAACAGCAGCGCCACCAGCACCGTATTCATCAGGTAGCGCACGGGCATTTTGAGCGTTTTGCGTTTGGTATTCATCTTCATGCCCTCCTTACACCTTTTCCTGCACCTTGCGGCCAAGGAAGCCGGTGGGCTTGAACAGCAGCACGATGATCAGGATCGCAAACGTAACGGCGTCCTTCCAGGCGGAAAGGCCGATGGCGGAAACGAAGCACTCGCACAGGCCGATGGCGATGCCGCCGATCATCGCGCCCGGAATGGAACCGATGCCGCCCAGAACTGCGGCAACGAAAGCTTTCAGGCCCAGCATGGAGCCCATGGTGGGCGTTGCCTGCGGGTAGGAGCAGCAGTACAGCACTGCACCGATACCGGCCAGCGCAGAACCCACCGCAAAGGTGAAGGAGATGGTGCTGTTGACGTTGATGCCCATCAGGCGGGCCGCGTCCATATCCTCGGAGACGGCGCGCATGGCCTTGCCGAGTTTGGTCTTCTGGACCAGGAAGGTCAGCACGAGCATGGACAGCACGGTGACCACCAGCGTGATCACGGAGGTCAGGCCCACCGGCACTTTGCCGAAGTAGAAGGTCTTGGCATCAAAGTAGGACGGGATGACCTTTGCACCGGAGCCCATCAGCAGCTCCGCCGTATACTCCAGGAAGAAGGACACGCCGATGGCCGTGATCAGCAGCGAGATGCGGGGCGCACTGCGCAGCGGGGTGTAGGCGACCTTTTCGATCACCACGCCCAGCAGGGTGCAGGTAATGACGGTGGCGCAGACAGCCGTCACCGGGCCAAGGCCCAGCTGGTTCATCACGAACCAGGACATGTACGCGCCCACCATAATGACATCGCCGTGGGCAAAGTTCAGCAGCAGGATGATGCCGTACACCATGCTGTAGCCCAGTGCGATCAGTGCATAGATGCTGCCCAGGGAAAGACCGTTGATCAGCTGACTAAAAAACACTGTCATGGATGGATACTTCCTTTCTTTGCGGCGTTTGGCCACGCCTTTTGGGGGACACTTGTTTACCAAAAAAGCGGAGACAACCCGTTTCGGCGGTCTCCGCAAGTGGTTCTGGATGCGAGGGATCAGAACATTTCCTTCAGTTCGGGCTTGCCATCCACATAGGTCAGGATCGCAGTCTCCTTGACGGGGTCGTGGTGCTCGTCGAAAGTGAAGGTGCCGGTGATGCCGTCGATGGTGCCGGAAGCGATGGCGTCAATGACAGCCTGCTTGTACTCGTCGCTGCCTGCTTCCAGACCGGCGTCCTCCGCAGCCTGCAGGCCGTAGACCACGGTCTTGGCAGCGTCGTAGCCCAGAGGTGCGAAGCCGTTGGGGTAATCCTCGCCGTACTCTGCCTTGTAGGCCTCCTCGAACTCCGGAGAAGCGCCCTTTGCGTAGTTGGCGCAGAAGTAGCTGTCCTTCAGCTGGTCAGCGGTCGCATAGCCCTCCAGGCCGTCCCAGCCGTCGCCGCCCAGGAACGGAACGGTCAGGCCGATGCTCTCCGCCTGCGACAGGATCTGACCCACTTCCTCATAGTAGTTGGGGCAGAAGACCGTCTCCGGAGCCTTGCCCAGGATGCTGGTCAGCTGGGTCTTGAAGTCCACGTCGCCGTCGGAGTAGCTCTCCTGATCGACAATGGTGCCGCCCAGGCTCTCGAACTCGTCGATGAAGTTCTCAGCCAGGCCCTCGTTGTAGTCTGCGCCCTTCTTAAAGATGACAGCAGCCTTGGTGTAGCCCAGCTTCTGGTATGCGTAATCTGCCATCTTGATGCCCTGGAACGGGTCGGTGAAGGTGGCACGGAAGACGTTGGCGTTCACGGTGTCGGTCTCGGCATCGTAGGTAACGGCCTCTGCGGTGGCAGAAGCAGTGACCATGGGCATGTTGTAGTCGGCGCTCTCAGCAGCCACGGCCAGCGTGGGGGTGGTGGTGACATCGCCGATCAGTGCCGTGATGCCTTCGTCCACCATCTTGGTGAAGCAGTTGACGGCCTGGGTGGCGTCGCCCTGCTCATCCTCGGTCAGGATCTCGATCTGCTTGCCGTTGATGCCGCCATCGGCGTTGACCTGCTTCAGGTACAGGGCCGCACCGTTGACAACGGCCTGGCCGTAAACGGAAACGTTGCCGCTCAGGGGGCCCATGACGCCCACCTTGATGGTCTCACCGGAAGCAGCGGAACCAGCCGCAGAACCGGAAGCAGCCGTGCTGGAAGAAGAACCGCCGCAGGCGGTCAGGACACCGGCAGCAGCCACGACACCGGCAGCAGCCAGAAAGTTACGACGCGTGATCATCTTTTTCATAATCGTTATCCTCCTGTTTGGAAGCATCTGCAAAATGCAGAAAGCAGAGCCCTTTCCCTCAAAGCGGCTCTGCTCTCGGTAGTTTCATTATAGCCCCCTTCGGGGCCGTTCGCAATTCACAAACCGTCCATACTTTTCCGGGCCTTTTCCGTCAAATCATGTTAAAGTACACAAAATTTCCATATCACTTTTGGCTGTTTTTCTAAATCATTCATCTTGTTTCACCCTGAAATGAACGGTTTTCACGAATGTCAAAAAGGTTACACAATGGCCGTCCGGTCGGTTCCGGGCAGGTGCGGCGGCGGCCGCCTTCCCGCCTCCGGGCATATCCGCCCCCGCCTCCGGGCAGACTGATGATGTTTACAGCGGCAAACATCGCGATCCCCTCTTGCAACCAGGCACAGGACGTGATAGGATAAAGGCAGTTAGTTAGTATTGACTATCCACCATTTCAAATCATTACCGGGAGGTCTTTAGTATGAATTATCTGGAAATCGAATCCGTTGTCGGCCGCGAGATCTTAGACTCCCGCGGGAACCCCACCGTCGAAGCTGAGATCACGCTCGCCGACGGGACCGTCGCCCGCGG
>OGPT01002990.1_pt1 | contig 12820 bp, 16 predicted proteins | sample 1552951 | NCBI WGS metagenome assembly OGPT01 (sample SAMEA2580224, study PRJEB22360) | human gut metagenome | biome: human gut; feature: human-associated habitat; material: faeces | place: Denmark | collected 2008/2010
AGCAAATCCGGCAAATAGCATAATATAAATAATACTTACGGCATCTTTACCTAAAAATATAATTAAAATAACCGGAAGTAACGTTATACAAAGTATCAATAAAGTCCATGGGAAATGCCCAATACCCATAAGCAATGCATTTTTCAAAGTAGTTTTAATTGTATTTTCAAAAGTACTTTGCAATGCCATTGCGTAAAGAAACACAAACAGTATTGCAAGCGCAAATCCAAGAAGCAGTCCTTTCAATGCTGTAACTACTATCCCTTCCTTTAAACTATTCACTATGTATAAATCAAGTGTAGGAATTATTGACAACATCAATAAAATCAGCCACATTGCAGTTGACTGTTTAAAATTTTCTTTAAATAACTTAAAATAAGTTCTTACTATGTATCCTTCTCTATTATCTGCCATCTTCTTAGTAACACCAAAAAGTGCCGTCGTCGATGCTCCAATAGTAAATATTGGCAACGAACAAAGTACAAACAATAAATTCAAAATTACCAAATCAGCTATTGCTGAAACTATTTCGTAAAATTTGCCATCAATTCCAAACACCTATAGTTCTCCTTAAATTTCTTTTACAGAATCTCTCTCAAGCAATTCTGCTTCAAAGATTAATTGTTTCTTTTCGTTATTTCCATTTATCTGTTCCATTAATAAATCTATTGATGATTTTACCATTTGTTCACAAGGCTGTTTCATTGTTGATAATGACGGTTGAAAATACTTTGACATTTCAATTCCATCAAACCCTAAAACAGAGTAATCATCAGGTATTGATTTACCCTCTTCAGATATTGCCTTGTATGCTCCAAAAGCTGTTAAATCTGATATTGCATATAATGCAGTAAATTCTTCTTTTGACTTTAACAATTCTTTTGTTACTTCATATCCATTTGCTACTGTATATTCAGGAATATCATCTTTCATATATCTTACAAGGTTTTCATTCACTTTAATGCCATTATCTGCCAAAGCTTCCCTGTACCCCTTTAATCGAAGACCACCTACTGCCTGATCACTACTTTTACCTGAAATCATAGCTATCTTCTTATGACCTTTTTTGCAAAGATAATCTACTGCTCTGTAGCTTTCCTTTTTATCATCAATAGAAACTGATGAACACTTTCTTTTTGGTGCTGTCATATTAACAGCTACAGTACACAGTACATATGGTACTCCTATTTCTTCAAGCCTTGTGTCAAGATAATCCATCTGTCCACCAAGAAAAATTAAGCCCTTTAATCGTTTCTCCTTTGCAAGCTGTACTGCTACACTTACATCATCCTGGTCCTCACCTACTGCATGAAGTAAAAATGTATATTCATGTTTTTTAAGTTCTTCTTTTAATAACTTTTCACAAGTTTTCCACACTTTATCAGTTCTACTAGTTTTTCCTTTTAAAAAAGATTCATCTAAATCATAACTCTCATAATTCTTTTGAATAAATTCACTAACATTAACTTCTTTCTTCCAAATTCCTTCTTTAAAATCTTCCCATTGTTTCATTTTATTCCTCCTTTATTCTATTTTATTTTAACAAACTATCTAAGTAATAGCTAGCTCCATTTTCACTATTTGACAGTGTAATAACATCAGCTTTTTCTTTTAAATAAGATTCACTATTTCCCATAGCTACTTTAATAGATACATTATCAAACATAGATAAATCGTTTATACCATCTCCAAGTGCTATCGTATAATCTTTAGAAACATTTAAATAATTTAATAACCAAGTAATACTATTTCCTTTAGAGGTACTACTACTAACAACATCAATAAAAGAATATTTAGTATTATAAGTATTATCTTGATAAAGTAAATCTTTAGATTGATTGATAACGGTAACATCACTGAAAGTTTCTATTACTTTCTTTATTTCCATTAAAGACTGATAATTACCTGATAACACAAACTGGGATATTTTTTTATCTGTAAAAGAAGAAAATACACTGTCATCTAGTTTTTCTCTATCACTATTTATAGTATTACTATAACGAGTAAGACCGACATCTAAAAGAATCTCAAGCTGATACTTTTTTGCTTCTTCATAAATCATTTTACAAGTTAAATAATTAATAGCATTTTCAAATAATAGTTTTTTATTTTCTACATCATAAATCTGACTACCATTTAAAGCAATAATATAAGATAAAGGGGTCTGGAAAAAAGAAGGTATAATTCTATCTATACTCCTTCCTGTTGCTACCACAAACATATAACCATTTCTTATTACCTCTTGAATAGAATGAATGGTTTTATCATTAACCTTACCATTTTCATCACATAAAGTACCATCCATATCAGCAAATATCATTTTCATTTTTATCACATCTTTCTAAAATTAGTATACCAAAGAAAAGAAAAAAATACTTTTTAGGAATAATAATTTAGAAAATATAATATAAAATAATGTAAAGAGTTAATTGCATTATACTTATCAATAATATAAAATAAATATGAGGTGAAACTATGAAAGAAAATAAAAAAATAGAAGCAATTACGATTCAAGACAACGAACCATTTTTAAGACAAATTTCAAGCTTCGTTGATATTAAAAATGATAAAGAATTAATGAATGACATCGATATTTTAGATCAGTTCTGTAAAGAAAATAATGTAATGGCTATGGCTTCCGTCCAACTAGGTATTCCTAAAAGAATCGTCTATTTAAAAAACACAAACTTAGATATCATTAATAAAATTCAAAATAATTCTAATAGTGAAGAAATAGAAAATTATAATGAAAAAAAGGTACTTATCAACCCTACTATTTTAAAAAGAGAAGGTTTAACAGAATACTGGGAAGCTTGTGCAAGTTGTTTAGATAATATGGGTAGAGTTTTAAGGCCATATAAAATAGAATTAGAATATTATGATACAGATGGTAACCAAAAAGTAGAAACATTTGAAGGTTTTGAATCTACTGTATTATCTCATGAATTAGATCATCTTGATGGAATACTACATATCGATATTGCTGAAGAAGTAATAGAAATGCCAGCTAATGAAAGAAAAATATGGCGTCAATCTCATAAATATAAAATTTACCAAAAAGATGGAGATTATGACTCATTAAGATATAAAGGAAAAAAGAAAGTTTTAAGATAAGTAATAAATGATAAAATATTTAATATTAAAAAATCATAATGTAACACTTCTATAATAAATTAAAAAAGTAAAATTTTATATAATTAAGTAGTTTAACAGTAAAAACAAAAGTCAATTTTAAAAATTCTCTAAGGGAAAACTTAAAATTGACTTTTAATTTGCCTTGAATTCTTAAAATTGGTCATTTTACAGGCTTCTTTTTATTTGCTATTATGTGACCGAGGAGGTGAAAAAATGACTAAAGAAAAAGAAGAAGAAAAGAAATTCTATACTGCTAAGTTTGATCGTGTTTTTAAAACGATATTCTGTGATGAAGATAATCCTAGTTTATTAAAGGAATTATTAGAAAGAATTTTCAAAAAGAAAATAGAATCTATTGAATTCTTAAGAAGTGAATTACCAGTAGTTAGTGTTGTTGATAGATCTAAAACAGTTGATGTACTTGTGAAAGTAGATAATGAATATTTACATATTGAATTAAACTGTAATTATAAAAATTATCTACATACTAGAAACTTTATCTATTTTACGAATATTTATTCTAGAAAAACAGTTCGTGGTAAAAAGTATGATTTTAAAACCAAATTTATTCATATTGATTTTACTTATGGCTTAAGTAAAAAGATAGAAGATGTAACCCATTATTATGTTATGAGTAATAATGGAAAAAAGTATATTCATAACTTTGAAATTATCGAATACAATATGGACAAAATAACAGATTATTGGTACAATTTAGATATGGAAAAGGTCAAAGAATATAAACATTTAATTATGTTAGATTTAGAGAAAGATGACCTTGATAAGATATCAAATGGAGATGATTTTGTGGAAGCATATGAAGATAAAGTTACAGACTTAAATAATCAAGAAACATTTAGAAGTTTTATGAGCTATGAAGAAGACCAAGAACTTATTCAAAATACAGAAAAAGCAATGGCTTATGAAGATGGAATTTCTCAGGGAATTGAACAAAGAAATGTAGAAATCGCTAAAAATATGTTAGCAAAAAAGATGGACATTTCTACTGTTTCTGAATTAACTGGACTTGATGCTGATACTTTAGAAAAATTATCTAAGGAAATCAATCAATAATAACAGTTGTATGAAAATGCTGGTGAGTAAAATCACTAGCATTTTTTTAATTTAAATAGACTAATTTTTCTATTATATTAAAAAGTAGAGACCTCTCTCTACTTATATCAATAATTAGTTATTTGATTCTTTTTTGAAATTATTTTTTTCTGCTTTTCTTTTATCACGACAAGCTTTGCATCTTTTTGGTTCATTTGTAAAACCTTTTTCTTGATAGAATTCTTGGTCTCTAGCAGTGAAAACAAATTCAGTTCCACAATCTACACATTTGATTGTTTTGTCTTTGTATTCTGTCATTTTTCTTACCTCCTTAATTAAAAACTTGGATCTGTTTTTTCTATTTTTTATATTTCTAATTAAGAAAGAAAAAATTTGAAAGAAATAGTCCAGTGGCTATATGATAACCACAACTAAATGGTATCATATTACTATAAAATATGCAAGAAATTTATTTTTATGACGGTATATCAAAAATTTCTGTTATAATAGCTGTTGTGATGTGTATGAAAGATATTTTAAAAAACTGTAATTTATGTCCTAGGAACTGCTTTGTAGATAGAAGTCTTACGACAGGTGTTTGTGGTATGAAAGATAAACTAGTAATTGCTAGAGCAAGTCTTCACATGTGGGAAGAACCATGTATATCAGGTGATACTGGTAGTGGCACTATTTTCTTTACTGGTTGTAACCTAAAATGTATTTTTTGTCAAAATCATGAAATTAGTACTACCCTAATTGGAAAAGAAGTAACCACTGAAGAATTTGCTAAAATTTGTTTAAATCTTCAAAAACAAGGTGCTAATAACATTAATCTAGTAACCCCTACCCACTTTGTTCCACTAATTATAGAAGGAATTAAACTTGCAAAAGAAAAAGGTTTAACTCTTCCTATTGTTTATAATACTAGTAGTTATGAAAATGTAGAAACAATTAAAATGCTTGATGGTATTGTAGATATTTATTTACCAGATTTAAAATATTATGATGATACTTATGCAATTAAATATTCCCATGCCCCTAATTATTTTAATATTGCTACTACTGCCATTAAAGAAATGGTAAAACAAGTTGGATTACCTACTTTTCAAGAAAATGGTATTATGAAAAAAGGCGTTATTGTAAGACATTTAATGATGCCTGGATTAAAAGAAGATACTAAAAATATATTAGAATATTTATATAATAATTATCACGATGATATCTATATTAGTATTATGAACCAATATACACCAGTAAAACATTTTACTAAGTATCAAGAATTAAATCAAAAAATTCTAGATGATGACTATGATGAAGTCATTAACTATGCCCTAGATTTAGGCATCAAAAAAGCCTTCATTCAAGAAGGCAATACAGCAAGTGAAAGCTTTATTCCAGATTTTTCAAATCAGAAGTTACCAATTTAGGATCTAACTTATTACGATACCTCGATAATAGAGCTTCTATTAAAAAAGAAATAATAGCTAATATCGGGGTAAATCCAGTAACTAAAGAATGAATTGCTAAAACAAGAGTAGCTAAACCAAAGAAAATAATAAATACCTTTAAAATTTTTCTTTGCTTTACTCTTTTTATTTTTTCATCATTAATCTTATTCATCGATATCAACTTCAATAATGGCATCTTTCATTTTTTGCTTTACATCATGCATTTCTTTTTTAATAATAACTGTATTTGTAAGATCAAGTAGTGCATAAACAATCATAAAAATACCCATTACTTTTGTAATTACTAAAGCTCCACCAAATGGATTAATAATAAATAAAACTCCACAAACAATAATTAAAATAGAAACAATAAAACTAGATAAATAATTCATCTTTTCTTTTTTAAGTTCTAAAGAATATTGTAAACGATTAATTCCATTTATAGTAAAATAAATTCCTAACACAAATGGTAAAATACTAGCTACTAATTTAGTATTGATAATTAAAATAAGTCCAATAATAGAAGTAATAACTCCACTAATTAAACTAGGATTATACTTACTTCCAAAATAATCAATAAGTGCAATAATACCAGATACTAAAATAATACCTCCTAAAACAATAGATATCATGTGAATAATTGTATCTGGTTGAATAAATAAGAATATTCCTAATACCAAAATAATAACAGATGTCGCAATTGACACATTAAAAATTTTATTCATTCCTTTTTTTATATCTTCCATTTTCCTACCTCCTATGGTTTCATTATAATATTTTTTTATATTTTTGTTAAGTAGTTTATAAATTTCTCATATATTCTCTTGGAACATTAATTTCAAAAGATAATACTTTCCTACTCTTAGGATCTCTAATATCTAATCTATTTGCACATAGTAATAATCTTTTTCCCTTTAAATTACCATATTTTTTATCACCTAAAATAGGGTGATTGATATTAGCTAGTTGCACACGAATTTGATTTTTTCTACCTGTTTCAATCCATATTTTTAATAAACTATTTTTATTTTCTCTTACTACTTCATAGTTGGTAATAGCTTCTTTTCCATCATTGGTTTTACTAACATAAACCAGATTCATTTTATTTTCCTTTAAGTAAGAAACTAATCTATCTTTTTTCTTTTCCATAAGTCCTAAAACTACTGCATGGTATTCTCTTTTAACAGCTACATTTTCCCAATTTTCTTGGATTTTATCTCTTAATTCTTCATTTTTACAGAATAATACTAAACCGCTTGTTTCTCTATCTAATCTATGAACAATAAATATTTTTTCATGCTTATTTTTATTATGGATATATTCACGAACCATATGATATAAAGTTCTATTTTTTTCTTTTTCTGTGGAAATTGTTAGCATACCACTAGGTTTATTAACAACTAAATAATTATCATCTTCATAAATAATATCGATACTACCGATTTTAGAAGCTTTCTTTTCTTTAGAGATTTCTACTACTTGTCCTTTTTTTAAGACATAATCATGGCTAAGTGGTACTTTTCCATTTACAGTAATATTTTTATATTTTAATAAACTTTTTATTTTGGTTTTAGTGTAATCTGTATTTGATACTAAATAATCAATTAAATTTTTTTCTTCTTTTACTATTATTTTCATTTTTGATATCACCTCTTATTACTTGGTATTTTAAAATTAAGTCTTTGGTAGAAAGACAAGCATTGGCTGGACTAGTAGATGGCAATGAAACTGCTTCTATCATAGTCTTAGGATAAATATATTTCTGATAGAAAAAGAAAGCCTTTTTTCCAGTTGTATAGATTTTTTGAATGTTTGTTTTTTCTAGTAAGCCTTTTATATCATTAGTTATAACATTAGAAATACTACTATCACTACTATTTTCTATTTCACAACTTTGAAGTACATCCCATAACGCAATTTTATGTTTTTTTAAAAATTCTTTTTTTAAAGAAATATTTTCTGGTATTTCTTCTTCATATATTTTACTTAAAACAGTCCAAAAGCGATTTCTAGAATGCATATAATAAAAACCTAATTCTCTAGACTTAACAGATGGCATACTTCCTAGAATTAAAATTTCAGAATCAGGATTAAAGTAAGCATCAAAACTATGAGTTACTACTTGTTTCATCTTTTTGAGTTACACGAATACTTTCAATAACTGGTTGATTTTCTTTACTAACAGTTCCATTATCATCTTCTACTTTGACTTTAGCTATCTTATCAACAACATCCATGCCACTAATTACTTTACCAAAAGCAGCATATTGTCCATCTAAAGAAGTTGTATCTTTTTGAACAATAAAGAACTGACTAGAAGCTGAATTATAATCACTACTTCTTGCCATAGAAATTACTCCTCTTACATGAGAAATTGAATTTTTAACACCATTCTCACTAAATTCACCTTTAATAGTTTTACTACTTCCACCAGTACCATTTCCTAAAGGATCTCCTCCTTGAATCATAAAACCATCAATAATACGATGAAAAGTTAATCCATCATAGAATTTACTATTTACTAAATTGATAAAATTAGTAACGGTAATAGGAGCTACATCACTATCTAATTCTAACTCGATTGTTCCATAATCTTTTACTTTCATTTCTACATAATGTTTACCTGTTAATAAATCTTTCATATCATTTTTTTCTTTCTTATTGTTTACTAAGATATTAATTACTAAAAGTAATACAATAATAACTATAATACTAACAACAAAAATAACATTTTTCTTTTCCATAATAACCTCTCAATCTGTTACCATTATAAATGAATTATAGAAAAAAAACAACAACAGAAAAAGATTTCTGTTATAATAAAAAAGAGGTGTTACTATGACAATAGGAATTATTTGTGCAATGGAAAAAGAAATAAAAAAATATCAAGAAGTATTTGATTTAGAATTAAAAAATGAAAAGTTATCTATTTATGAGGGAACTTATAAAGATAAAAAAATTATTTTAGCACTTTCGGGTATTGGTAAAGTTAATGCTGCTATTAATACCCAATGTTTAATTGATACTTATCAACTAGATTATATTATTAACTCTGGTTGTTGTGGTAGTTTAGTAGAAAGTGTAAAGGTATTAGATACTGTTTTAGTAAGTTATGCTACTTATCATGACTTTACACCACTTCGTATTATGGAAAGCTGTGTTCCCGATAATGGTAAAATTAAAGTAGCTGAAAAAATGTTTCAATTAACAGAAAATATTTTAAAAGAAAATCATATTTCTTACCAAATAGGTGGAATTGCTAGTGGAGATTGTTTTGTAACAAGTAGTACGATGAGAGATGATATCTATGAAAGAACAGGTTGTATTGCAGTTGATATGGAAAGTGCTAGTATTAGTCATACTGCCAGTAAAAATAATATACCTTTTCTAATTATTAGATCTATTTCTGATTTTGCAGATGGGGCTGTTGAACAAGAAGAAAAAGCAGCAAGAATTGCTGCTAATATAACACATGAATTAATTAATAGGATAAAATAGATGATGAATCTATTTTTATTTTTCTATTGTTAATAAATGAATTATTCTTCTGTTTCCTTTTTATATAATTTTTGATAAACCTTACTATTTTGAAGTAAGTATTCATGGTTTCCTACTCCTTCTACTTTACCATCATCTATTACGAAAATTTTATCACAGTCAATAACTGTCGAAAGTCTATGAGCAATCATTAAGATAGTATACTCTCCTTTTATATTATGAATAGCTTCCTGTATTTTTGTCTGTGTTTCATTATCAAGTGCACTAGTTGCTTCATCAAATAATAAAATTTCTGTTTTTAATAAAAGGGCTCTAGCAATTGCTAATCGTTGCTTTTGTCCACCAGATAAAGATACTCCACCCTCTCCTACAATGGTATCATATTTATCTGGTAAAGAATTAATAAAATTATCTAAAGAAGCAAGATGACATACTTCCTTAATTTCATCTAAAGTAGCATCACTTTTAACTATTTTTAAATTATCTAAAATACTCATATTAAAAATATAAGCATTTTGACTAATTACTGATAAATTACCACGAATAGAAGATTTATCTAACTCATCAATAGATACATGATCGAATAAAATATCGCCTGATGTTTTTCTATTTAAAGCACTAATTAAATTAAATATTGTAGTTTTACCAGCTCCACTAGTTCCTACAAAGCCAACTGTTTCATTAGCCTTAATTTCTAAACTTAATCCCTTTAAAATAGGAACATTATCTTGATAAGAAAAGAATACATTTTTAAATTCAATATTACCTGTAAAGTTATCTAATTTTTTAGTACCAAATTTTTCTTTTTCAAACTCTTTCTCTTCCAAAATACCAAAGATTCTATTTGCTGCCAAATTAAACTGCTTTAATATTTCATAAATCTGAGCTATCCAATCAGCAGTCCAAGTAAGTTTCTGATGATAATTATAAATAATAATTGCTTCTTCTATTGTTAAATTACTAGATACTAAAAGAAAATACATAAGTAAACTAATTCCTAAATCGCAAATATCTCTAATATTGCCACCATACATACGAAATTTAGCTCTTGTTTTCTGATACTTATAAGAAACCTTATTAGTTTCTTCCATATATATACTAGCCTTTTCTAAAAAAGATTCTTCACTATTTAAAATTTTAACATCTTTTGCACCTCTTACAATTTCAGAAATAAAACCTCCTGTTTTTTCACGATTCTTTTTCCACTCTTTACGGTTTTTATAATTAATATTACTAGTAAATTTATTATAGATTATGATAACAATAATAAATAAAATATAAGCAAGTCCAAGATAAATATTAATATAAAAAACAGATATTAAAATACCAATATTCCCAATAATACTAATAAGATAATCAATTAAAGTAGTAAAAATATCAGTTAAATTATCTGTATCATTATTAATTCTTTCAATAAAAACACCACTAGAATTATGATTTAATTCATCTTGTGTAATTCTTAATGTTTCTCTAGTAAGCTCAAGTTGTAAATTTTTTCTAACATCATAATAGAACTTATTATAAACATGATTATACAAATAAGTAACAATATTTCTAGATATTTCAATCACGAAAATAATAATGATAATACCAAGTAGTTTTTCAAATAAACCACTAGTTAATAAAATCATTCTTTTAGCAGTAATAACAGGAATAATAACTGAAACTACTGTTAAAAGAATATTAATCAATAAAAACCAAAATAAGTATTTTTTACCTTTTTTTGCATAATGATAAGTAGATTTTAAATTTTTCCAAACACTACGCTTAAAAGTATTTTGTTTTACTTCTGTATTCACTACTTCACCTCTATCTACTTCTTAATTTGTTTTACTTTACTACTTTCACATTTTAATAAGTCAGCAAATTCCATTTCAACATATTCAACCTTATCTATATTTCTATTTAAGTCTACATAAGGCAAAAACTGATCATAATACCAATCAGTACCTTCTTCTATCTCTTCAGCACTATGAAATACTTGATTATTTTCCATTTGAAAAATGCTAAATCCATAAATTCCATATCTTTCGTCTTGGTCATAATCATCATCAACATCAAACCATTCTATTGCTTCATCTGCAATTAAAATTCTTTTATAATCTTTCGATAATAATACATGAGTTGGAATTTCGTCATTCTCACAATAGAAAGAAAATAAAAAATAATTAGGCGTACTTTTTAATATAATTTCATCTTGACTATCAAAAGGATTCATAATATTTTTTTGAATATCACAGATATTATCTACTAATAATTTTTTTGCACTAGATTCGTGATAACTAGATAATATTGTTTTAAAAGTTTCAAAATCTCTAATAATTGCTTTATGCCATTCCTGAAAGAAATAATTATCTTTATATTCCTTTCCACTACATATTTCAGAAAATATATTCATAATAAAACCCCACTACTTCTATTTTTCCTAAAATAAAATTTTTAACTTACAATTTTTTCTATCATATCATATTTTTATATTTTAAGCCTATCTACTTAATATAACTATTCAAATTTCTATATATTTCTTTCTAAAATACAAACTGTTTCTACATGCCGTGTTCATTAATTATGAACAGTTACTTTTTATATGTTTATGTATAACTGACTACTTCATAATAACAATTCATTATAGTTGTATGTTTATTATGTATAGTTCTTTTTTTATCTAAACTTTCCGCAATTTGATTTATTTTATCAATAGAATTTAAATACTCTTTTTCAATAGGATTAAGTTCTTTTATCTGATACTTTTTATATCCTATTTTTGCTTTTTCCACTGCTTTTTTATGACTAATCTTTCCAGGACTAGTTAATACTTCTGCATCCAATGAATTCAAAATTTTATCTAGTTGATTTATATATTACTAATTCTGAATTGTTTTTTTCTATAATTTCGTTTTCCATCCAAAACCTCATTATCATCTTTATAACTCATATTCATATATTTTACAATTTTTATTTATATTTGAAGAATTACCGTTTTTAGGTATACCATTAAAAAACCAGTATATTGCTCTTGATATTCCTCCATGCGTTACTAACAAAATCTTCTCATCTTTGTATTTTTTCTTCAATTCATCTAAAAATTCTTTAATTCTTTGATAAACATCTTTCATAGATTCAAGTTCTGGGTATTTTCTATCTGAATTATAATTCCAAAACACATTCCAATCCAAATTGTCAAATGGAATATTTTCATATATCCCCATATCTCTTTCTTTTAACCTATCTTCTATCAATACAGGAATACTACTATCTAAATCAAAAAGTTTTAAAGTATGCTTAGCTCTTTCAATAGGAGAGCAATAAATTATATCCAAATCTAATTTTCTTAATTTTTTCCCAACGTTGATAGCTTGATTCATTCCTTTTTTATTTAATGGTTCGCTTAAATTAGCAATAATTCTATTTTTCCCTTGTTCTGTTTCACCATGTCTTATTACATATAATTTCATTCTTTCAACTCCCTATATCCTTCATACATTGTTTCATTATCTATTAAAAAATTTTTTATACTTTTTTGTAATCCGGTTGTTTCTGGTAATTCATTATAATTATCACATTTTTTAAATTAAATACAAGATTTAAAACATCATCTATTCCGTTTTTAGAACTTTGCATTTCAAAAAGCTCTTGAAATTTTTTGATATTAGATTTTTCATCTAACATTTTTGATATTTCTTTAC
>OGPT01002996.1_pt1 | contig 12798 bp, 12 predicted proteins | sample 1552951 | NCBI WGS metagenome assembly OGPT01 (sample SAMEA2580224, study PRJEB22360) | human gut metagenome | biome: human gut; feature: human-associated habitat; material: faeces | place: Denmark | collected 2008/2010
CTCAGTCCGGCGGTTCAGGAGGTTCAGGCGCTTCTGTCAGACCGACAAGGCCGGATACAGAACCCCGACCTTCTATCGATGGTAAATCGATGAGCTGGGCGGAAATATCTGTCGAACTTGCTAAGCGTCAGGACGGCAGCACGGTAAAAATCATGCTCAACGGCGCATGTGAAGTTCCGGCTGACGTCATCAGAGTTATCGCAGGAAAGAAACTCCATATAGAGTTCGTTGCGGACAGCTTAAAGAGCTGGCTGACAGACGGCGCTAAGATAAGCGCCGTTACTGCGGCAGATCTTTCGGCCGTCCTGGGCAGCGCCGACAGAAGCGCACTGCGCGGCATATCTGGCGCCGATCTCAGGGTATACGGCACAAAAATCCCGGCAGACCTGAAGCTCAGCTTCCGTAAGGAGTTCGCAGGTCAGTTTGCTAACGTATATAAGCCGGCGAACGGAAAGCTGGTATTCCATGGCTGCGCAAAGCTCGGCGCGGACGGCACTGCGATTATTCCGGGTGCTGATTCTGAAGGCGAGTATGTTGTAATGGTGTGCGAATTCAGCGATATGCCCGGCGATATCAATAACGACGGCGTGCTAAACGCCCTTGACGCGTCGGCTGTGCTGAAATGCGTCGTTGGAATATCCCAGGGTGCAAATCCTTTTATGGGCGACTTCAACAAGGATGGTACTGTAAACGCTATTGACGCGTCAGATATTCTCAAGTGGAGCATAAGATCCTGATGGATATTCAGCAGCCGGAATGTATTTTATGATATGTTCCGGCTGTTTTTTTATTGCGGTCACCTCTAAAAACTTTGTTTGAGTGAAAATGTGTATAGCACACCGACTGCTTCTTTCAACGAGCGAAATTTCTGATGCGACGGCGTCCATGCCGTCGCCCGGTTATTTCGCTCTGCAACATCGTGTTGCACCTCCTCGTAAGGCATACAGCCTTACTTCGTCGGCTTTCCTAGAATCTGGCACACCCTGCCCATTTTTGCTTTTCACACCGGTTTTTAGAGGTTCCCTTATTTATCTCCGATACTACAAATCCCCGCAGGGCGCCTGCGGGGATATTTTTATAAATAAAAAAATCCCGGAAATCAACTTTCCGGGAATTGATATTACTGCTGAACCAGATCTTCTGCGGGCTTAACGGGAGCTGCGGGCGCTTCCGGAGCGGCGTTTACATGCGTTTCGGAGTTGATGCCGGACGCTACAGCCTTTCCGGTGATAAAGCTGCCGACCATCGACTTCAGGTCAACGCCAAGACCGTCGAGCAGTCCTGCGGAAGCCTGGGTAGTGGCTTCAGTGATGTCTTTGACCAGCTTTGCGGTGTTGCCATCGCCGTACATTGTGATCTTGTCGACGTTCTCAAGCGGCTTTGCGATAGCCTGAGCGACCTCCGGCATCTTCTCGAAGTACATCTGGAGCACTGCGGCTTCTTCCATCTTGCGCATTGCTTCCGCCTTCTTGTCGAGACCTTCAGCCTCGGCGATAGCCTTCGCGCGGACTGCCTCCGCCTCTGCGATACCTCTTGCGCGGATACCTTCCGCTTCCTGCTCTGCCGCGTATCTTGCGGCTTCTGCGCGCGCCTTCGCTGCGGCTGCTTCGTTCTGCGCCGTTACAAGGATCGCTGCGGCTTCGTTCTTCTTGATCTCCAGCTCTGCTTCTGCGTTCTGAATATCTTCGTACTTCTTAGCTTCCGCGTTGCGCTGAATGGTGTACAGCTCCGCGTCTGCGTTCTGCTGGGCTGCGTATTTCTGAGCCTCGGCGGTTTTCTTTACCTCGGCTTCGAGGGCGCGTTCCTTGATCTCGGCTTCCTTCGCCTTTATTTCGACTTCCTTCGCCTGCTTTGCCCGGGTTGCGTTTGCGGAGGTTATCTCGATGGTCTTGCGCTGCTCTTCCTGCTGAATGGTGTAGGCTGCGTCGGCTTCCGCACGCTTGATGTCAGCGGCGCGCTTGAGCTCAGCCTGCTTTATCGCAAGCTCGTTCTCGCGCTCTGCGATAGCGGGCTCGGAATCTACGCGGGCGTCGTTCGCCTTGCGGTTTGCCTCCGCCTGAGCGATTTTTATGTCGCGCTCAGCCTCGGCCTTGGAAATAGCCGCCTTCTTTTTGATCTGCATGGTGTTGTCGATACCCATGTCGTTGATGATACCGTTGTCGTCAACGAAGTTCTGCACGTTGAACGATACTATTTCAAGACCCATCGCACGCAGATCGGGGTCTGCGTTCTGCTTTACCTTGTCGGCGAACGCCTGGCGGTTGGAGACCATCTCCTCAAGCCGCATCTGACCTACGATCTCACGCATGTTGCCTTCCAGTACCTCCCTTGCGACGCCGGTTATGTACTGCACGTTGCGGTTAAGGAAGTTCTGCTGCGCCTTCTGGATTATGTCGGGGTCGGGAGATATCTTGACGTTTACCACCGCGTCAACGGAGATGTTGATGTAATCCGCAGTGGGGACTGCCTGGGCGGTCTTGACGTCAACGGACATCAGGGCAAGCTCCAGCACGTCGCAGCGCTCGAAGAACGGCAGTTTGACAGTCGCCTTGCCTATAACTACCTTAGCCTTGCGCCGCAGACCGCTTATGATGAACGCCTTATCCGGCGGAGCCTTGCGGTAGCCTGCGCTGAAAATGACGATCACCAGTACAACGATGATCACAATGGGGACGAGAAGCCCCGGTTCGATGAAATCCGGCATTTGAATACCTCCTTATGCCTGCTTGTATTTCTTGGCGATCCCCGCCGCTTTGTAGTAATTTTCCTGGAGTTTGCGGAACTCCTCGCCGCACTGGCTGTGGTCGCCGGAGCGTATATCGTCGACGATCTTCTTAGCAGGCAGGAACACTCCGTTCAGCCCGATGTTTCCGGCAAGACCCTTGAGCGCATGCGCCGAGAAAAGCATCTGCTGATAGTCCTCGCGCTCAGCGGCGGAGGTAAGCTCCAGCACCACGCTGTCCGCAGAATCAAAGAACTTATACAGATATTTCAGAAACATGCTTTCGCTGTCCATGAAATGCTCTATCATATCCTTGACGTTAAGACCAACGCCGTCCCACTCGTCGCAGAATTCTTTTGTAATCATAATCTATCACCCCTCTAATCTATTCTACCATTTCGGGAATAATTCGTCAAGAACTCCGATTTTTTTCGTAGGAATAGACAAAAACGCCCCCTGAAAATTTCAAGGGGCGACAAAACTAAATTCTGATTTTACATTACTTGAAGTTGTAGAGCTGTATCTGCTCGAAGCCGTCGAGGAGCTCTCCGGACATCTTGAACGCCGCGTCGACGCCGCGCGCAACGCACTCGATTGGGTTTTCTGCAACGAAGCAGGGAGCGCCCACGTTGTCGCTGATAAGCTCCGGCAGACCTCCGAGCATTGCTCCGCCGCCGGTGAGGAGTATTCCGTTCGAGAGGATATCGCCGACCAGCTCAGGCGGAGTGGATTCCAGCACCAACTTTACCTGCTCGACTATCTCCATGGCGTTCTCGTGGATAGCGTCGTAGATGTCCTGATCGGATATCTCAATGCTCTCGGGGAGACCCTTCAGGAGGTTTCTGCCGCGTATCGTCATCTTCTTTTCGCCGGTGGGGTCGAATACGTTTGCGATCTCCATTTTGGCTTTTTCTGCGGTCTTTTCGCCGATGCCCTTCACGCCGGGGATGTTATCCGAGGTGTCACCCATCAGGCTCTTCACCTCGATAAGCTGCTTAGGCGCAAGGCCGTATTTTTCCTGAATGGCGTCCTCGTCCATCACCACGGTCTTGCTGCGCCCCATCACGGTAGCAGCCAGCAGTACGGTGGTGCTCTCGCTCACCAGCTGCAGGCTGTCCCGGTCTCCGGTGGCAAGGAAGCAGTCGTCCTTGCGGGCGGCGCAGGCAGCAGCCAGCGTGCCCAGAATATCGTCCGCTTCCCAGCCCTCGGCTGTAACGGTGCGGTAGCCAAGGTCTGCCAGCAGCTGCTTGAGCACCGGCATCTGCTGCGCCAGTTCCTCGGGCATGGCGTGGCGGGTGGCCTTGTAGCCATCGTACATTTTATGCCGGAAGGTGGGGGCTTTCAGGTCAAAAGCCACGGCTACCTCGTCCGGCTGGCACTCCTTGAGCAGGGAGAGCAGAATGTTTAAAAAACCATAGATGGCGTTGGTATAACGTCCGTCCTTGGTGGTCAGCAGCTTGATGCCGTAAAAGGCACGGTTGGCGATGCTGTTGCCGTCGATGACCAGTAAACGCATAGCTTGTGGTCCTCCATTCCATAATTTCACATCTTATAGTATAGCACAAAATAAGGCGGATGGGGGAGGGGTTACGCAAAAAAAGCCTCTCCCTTTGGGAGAGGTGTCACCGAAGGTGACGGAGAGGGCAAGGACGCTGACGGAGAAGAATGGACAGAGTGATAGTTTCGCTCTGACAAAGAATCTGCTTATCGCTGCGCAGTGCTTCTGTCGTAGCAGCTTTGCCCTCTCAGTCATCGCTGCGCGATGCCAGCTCTCCCAAAGGGAGAGCCTTTAGGTCACTCCACCCTTATCGCCCCCACGGGGCAGGCGTTGGCGGCGTCTACGGCCAGCGGGACTTCATCGGGCGGGATGTCGCCGGGGATGGCGACGGCCAGCGTGCCCTCCATCTGGTACACGCCGGGGCAAAGCCCGGCGCACTGGGTGCAGCCGATGCAGAGTTCAGGGTCTACGAAAGCTTTCATAAAAAGCACCTCCCATGCGTTCACGCAGAGCGTGTTGAAAGCAGTTTGGGCCGGGCGGGGGCAAAATATGCGCGCAGGTATAGGCTTTCGGGCGCAGATATGCTACAATAGAGCAGAATCAACAGGAGGGTAAGACCATGAACATCCAGATCTTCGGCACCACCAAGTGCTTCGATACCAAAAAGGCGCAGCGCTATTTTAAGGAGCGCGGCATCAAATTCCAGATGATCGACCTGAAAGAAAAAGAGATGAGCCGGGGCGAGTTCGAGAATGTGTCCCGGGCACTGGGAGGCTGGCAGGCGCTGGTAGACCCCAACGCCAAGGACAAGCAGACGCTGGCGCTGCTGGACGCGCTGGTGGACTGGCAGAAGGAAGACAAGCTCTTTGAGAACCAACAGCTGTTCCGCACCCCCATCGTCCGCAATGGCCGTCAGGCCACCGTGGGCTACCAGCCTGACGTCTGGAAAAGCTGGGATTGAGAAGCTGTTTTCATAACCATTGCGCACCATCTGGGCGGTCTTTTCGCTGGCATACTGCGTTGTTTTCCCTTGCAATCCGCCAAGGATTGCTGCGGAAAATCGCCTTGTCTGCCGGCGAAAAGCTTCGCCCATCTGGCACACTCTGGCTATAAAAACAGCTTCTGAGGCAGTTTCACCAAAATAACACCGGCGGGGTTTTGCACCCTGCCCGGGAATGTGGTATACTGTTTCTATCTGAAAAGTGCAATAACGCAGGAGACGATAATCATATGAAGATGGAAATGACCCCGGAAGAACACGCCCGGCTCCACCGCCGCCGCGGCCGTCAGGCCCTCGGGCTGCTCATCGCCGTGCTGGTGCTCATCGGTACGCTGACGGTGCTGCACGCAGGTGTGAGCGCTGTGGCAAAGCTGTTCGACGACACCGCCCAGCGGCAGGAATACGAAGATAAGCTGGAGGGCCTTGTGCTGTTTGACCCGGTGCCCTTCGACGGCATCGAGAACATCGACGACCTGACCCTCCGCGAAGCCGCAGTCTGGGGCTGTGTGTACAGCATTCAGGAGACGCAGGGCGGCTTCGAGGGCTACAACACCGACCCCGATACCGAGCAGCTGCTCATCCCGTCGGTGGATGTGGACGCCTATCTTGCAAAGCTCGTAGGCCCCAGCTTCCGCATGACCCATAAGACGTTCGAGATGGAGGATATGACCATCGAGTTCGACGACGCCACCCAGTGCTACAAGATCCCCATCACCGGCGGCGTGGGCAGCTACCGCGCTACCGTCACCAAGCTGTTCAAAAAGGGCGGCCTTCTCCACGTCACCGTGGGCTACATCCCCACCCAGAACGCGGACGACAGTATCCTTGTCACAAATTCGGACACGCCGACCAAGTATATGGACTACCTCTTCAGCCGTCAGAGCGGCAGCTGGTATCTCACCGGCCTGACCGAGAGCGAGACGAAGCCGGAGCAGACGGCGGCATCTGCCGCCAGCCAGCCCGCACCGATGGCGGACAGCGATGTGGAGGATGCCATCCTCGCTACCGGCGGCGAGGCCCCGGCAAGCTCCGCAGCGGCCTCTGCGGAGGCCGGTGCCGAAGCCGAGCCGCAGGCCGAGAGCGCAGCCAGCCCGGCGGCGTAAAGATGCAGAAGAAAATCCCATGTCTGTACCATACGGTATCGGACATGGGATTTTTGTGTACAGAAGTATTCTTTTGTTGGAACGTGTGGTATACTCGGCTTAGTTCAACAAATCGGAATTTGGAGGCTATTGGAAATGACTGAAAGAGAAAAAATGCTAAGTGGGAAGTTATACGATCCAACGGATAAAGAATTGGAGCAATTACGCCTGAACGCACGTAAATTAGCAAGAAAATACAATTCGACAGATGAGGATCAGCCAGAAGAGCAAGCACAGATATTGCAAAAATTACTGCCAACAACAGAGGAGCTTCCGTATTTGCAGGCACCTGTTTATTTTGATTATGGATGTAATACTTACTTCGGAAAATTCAACTCTGCTAATTTTAATTTTACATGTTTGGATGTATGCGAAATACATATAGGCGATAATGTGATGATTGGTCCCAATGTTACATTGGCAACTCCTATGCATCCATTGTTACCTGAAGAACGCAATGTCCGAAAGAGAGAAGATGGAAGTTTTTATAATCTTGAATATGCGAAGCCAATCACTATAAAAGATAATTGCTGGCTGGCATCTAATGTGGTCGTTTGCGGTGGTGTCACCATAGGAGAAGGGTGTGTAATTGGTGCAGGAAGCGTTGTAACAAGAGATATTCCACCCTATAGTCTGGCAGCGGGAAATCCATGCCGGGTTATTCGCAAGATAACTGAGAAAGATCATATGCCAGACGGAATTGAAAAGAATTGAAAAATTCCAGTTTGTATGAGTAAGCCCGCCCCTGCTGTGGCTTTCACAGTGGGGCGGGCTTATTGTTATTTCAGATCAAATCTCACGACCACCAGCCGGTACCACAGATAGGGTACCATGTTCCAGATCATCCACAGTTCCATGAGGATGTAGTTGGGCAGGTCACGCAGGCGGAAGGGGCGCTTGCCGAGGCGACCGCTTCGGAGCAGGTCGAAGGCCTCGTGCATCCCCTTGTCCCATGCTTCGCCGAAGCCCTGCTTGTGGAACTTGTAGCACTTGAGCAGATAGCCCAGCGCCAGCGGGATGAAGTTGAGGAGGAGCATCAGAAGAGGCTCGTTCTTGAGGGGGAGGAGGATGCTGTTCCGGCCGCTCTGCTGGCTTTTGAAGGCGTTGTATCGCACTGCGCCGGTGCTGGCCCCGCAGATGTGGTAGCACTTGGCTGTGGGGCAGAGGATGTTTTTGTAGCCCGCGTTGTTGGCCCGCCAACTGAGGTCTACGTCCTCGAAGTAGGCGAAGAAATTTTCATCAAAGACGCCGATCTCGTCGAGGATGCTCTTGCGGTAGAGGGCCGCGCCGCCGCAGGCCGAGAAGATGCGCTTCTGTCTGGTGTACCGGCTGGCCCGGCGTCCGTCGCCGGTCTTGCAGGCAAAGCCCATCCATGTGACGTAGTCGCCGGCGTCGTCGGCCAGCTCCCGGTCGAAGTGGCGGATCATAAGGCTCTGGACGGCAAAAATTTTCTCGTCGCTCTCGGCCACGCGGATGAGCTCGGCCAGCCACTGGGGCTCTGCAAAGGCGTCGTTGTTGAACAGCACCACGAACTCGCTTTTCGCCCGGGCGATGCCCTGATTCACGGCATGGGAGAAGCCGGTGTTGCAGCCGTTCTCGATGAGGGTGAAGTTGGGTCGGCTGCAATAGCTGCGGGCCTGCTCGAGGCTCTCGTCGGTGGAGCCGTTGTCCACCACGATGAGTTCGAAATCCTGTTCGGTCTGGGCGTAGACCGACTCGATGGAGTCTTTGAGCCAGCCTTTGCCGTTGATGTTGGGGATGATGATGGTCGCTTTCATAGTTTTCTGTGCTCCTGCGCTTTTTCCTGTAGCATACAAGAGATAGTATAGCATATTTTGCAGGGATTGGAAATTCCCCTCTTGACAAAAAACTAAAAACGAGTATTATTGTATTAAGCGCTTAACACAGCAATACAAGGAGATGAGAGGATGGGAGAACGATTCGACACGAGCCGCCCTATTTATGCGCAGATCGTGGAACGTCTCAAGGCAAAGATACTGGCGGGGGTCTATCCGCCCGGCGGGCATCTGGACTCGGTGCGTGATCTGGCGGCGGCAGCGGGGGTCAACCCCAACACCATGCAGCGGGCGCTGGCCCAGCTGGAAGCGGAGGGCCTCGTCCGCACCGAGCGGACAACGGGCCGCTTCGTCACCGAGGACACCGCTTTATTGGAAAAGCTTCGGGACGAGACGGCCCGGGCTGTGACCGCTGAATATCTGGAAAAAATGCGCGGCATCGGCTACGGCCCGGCACAGGCCGCCGCGCTGGTGACGGGCTGGGAAACAAAGGAGAGTGAACGGAATGAGTGAACTTCTGACCTGTGAGGGACTGACGAAATCCTACCAGAAGGGGACGAACGCCCTCGACAGCATCGACCTGCACATCGGCTTTGGCCGCATCGTGGGCCTGCTCGGCCCCAACGGCAGCGGCAAGACCACCCTCATCAAGCTGGCGAACGGCCTTTTGCAGCCCACGGCGGGAAGCATCAAAGTGGCGGGCATGGCTCCCGGCCCGGATACCAAGGCCATCGTCTCCTATCTGCCGGACGCCCAGTGGCTGCCCGACTGGATGCGGGTGGAGCAGCTGGTGGAGATGTTCCGGGATTTTTACGCCGACTTCGACACCGCAAAGGCCAGTGAGATGCTGGAAAAGCTGGAGCTTTCGCCCAAAGCCATCCTCAAGAGCCTCTCGAAGGGAAACAAGGAGAAGGTCCAGCTCATCCTCGCCATGAGCCGGAACGCCCGGCTCTATCTGCTGGATGAACCCATCGGCGGCGTGGACCCGGCGGCACGGGATTACATCCTGAACACCATCCTCACCAACTACAGCCGGGATGCCTCGGTCATCCTCTCCACCCACCTCATCGAGGATGTGGAGCCGGTGCTGGACGAGGCGGTGTTCCTGAAAAACGGAAAAGTCTTCGCCCATCGGTCGGTGGAGGAACTCCGTGAGACTGAGGGCATGAGCGTGGATGCGTATTTCCGGGAGGTATTCAAATGTTGAAAAAATTACTGAAACATGAGTTCCGGGCCACGGCCCGCACCTACGGCGGGCTGTATCTGGCTCTGCTGGCGGTGTCGGTGCTGTTTGGCGCCTCGATCCGGGGCTGGAACGGCACAAACAGCGACGCCTATTCTACCGCCGTGGGCCTGCTGAGTCTTGCGTACACGGCGGTCCTCATCGGCACGGCAGTCGTCACCGTCATGACCATCGTACGGCGGTTTTACTCCAACCTGCTGGGCCGGGAGGGCTATCTGATGCATACCCTGCCGGTGACGGAGGCTCAGCTCGTGGGGGCAAAGCTCATCTCGGGCACGGTGTGGAGCGTGTGCAGCATCTTTGCGGCGGGCCTCTCCTTCGGCATTCTGGCCATCCTGATGATGGCGGAGATAGACCTGCTCGACCAGCTGCCGTGGATGCTGTCGCAGCTCCGGGAGGCATTTGCGCGGTACGACATGGCGTTCTGGGAGATGATGCTCTTCAGCGGCCTCGTCTGCTTCGTGCGGATGGTCAGCGCCATCGCCTGCATCTACGCCGCCTGCATGGTGGGCCATCAGTTCAAGAGCCATCCTGCGCTGGCGGGCATCCTGAGCTTTTTCGGGATGCAGTACGTTCAGGGCTGGATCGAAAAGCTGCTGCGTGTGGGGGCCAGAGTCTATGAGACGGCCCTCTATACCGTCGTGGGCGATGCCGGAAGCATCCAGACCACCCTCTCTGCGCAGGGCTTCATGGGCTGCGCGGCCCTCACGCTGGGCATCGCGGCAGCGTTCGGGGTGTTCTGGTTCGGGCTGACGGTCTGGCTGATGCGAAACAGGCTCAACATGGAGTGACACAGCGTGAAAAATCTGACGGAAAATTTGAGATTTCCTCTTGACTTTACACGGATAAAGTGTATAATGCAATCAAACCGATGAGGCGGAAGAGAACCTGCACAGCGCATCTGCTAGAGAGCCCGGAGGATGGAAACGGGCGAGAGCGGGGCAGGATTTCGTGGGCCGCCGAGGGCCGGGCAAACGAGAGCCAGTGCTTTCCAGTAGCTTGGGACGGAAGCCTCCGTTACAGGGCAGGGGAGTGTTGGCTCTCCGTGAGGGGCTCTGCAGCCAGCAGCTGGCTTGGGCAGAGCAAACAAGGTGGCACCGCAGAATCGTATTTTCGATCCTGTCCTTGTGGATGAACACACAGGGACGGGATCTTTTGTTACCATAAAAAGACCCGTTCCGCAAGTGGAGCGGGTCTTTTTTACTGCCGCCCGCTCCAGGGAAGGAGCAACCGCTATGAAAACCATGAACATGATCTCCCGCCGCAATTTCCTCAAGGCCGCTCTGGGCGCTGCCGCTGTCTCTGCATTCAGCCTGACCGGCTGCGGCGGTTCGGCCTCGTCCGCTGCCTCCGGCACCGCCTCCAGCGCCGCCGCCTCGTCGGCAGCTGCTTCGGCAGAAGCGGGCCAGACCTTCAAGGTGGGCATCGTCAACTATGTGGACCATGCCTCTCTGAACCAGATCGTCGCCTCCGTTGAGAGCCGTCTGGATGAGGTGGGCAAGGAAAAGGGCGTGACCTTTGATTATGCCGACTATTACGCCAACGCGCAGGCCGACCAGACCAACCTGAACCAGATCGGTGCCGACCTTGTGGCCGATGACGTGGACGTCATCGTGGCCGTGGCTACCCCCACCGCCGCCACCATGCTGGCTTCGGTCGAGGATACCGACATCCCTGTTGTCTACTCTGCGGTCACCGACCCGGTCTCTGCCGGTTTTGACGGCGAGGAGAACATCACCGGCACTTCCGATGCCCTGAACACCGACGCCATCATGAACCTCATCCTGGCCGTCAACCCGGATATTGACACCATCGGCCTGCTGTACGACCTGAGCCAGGATGCTTCCACTCAGGCCATCGCAGATGCCAAGGCATTCTGCGACAGCAAGGGCATTCAGTATATTGAAAAGAACGGCACCACCACCGCCGAAGTTCAGATGGCGGCCGAAGCCCTCGTTGCAGCCGGGGTCAAGGCCGTGTTCACTCCGACCGACAACACCGTGATGACTGCGGAGCTGTCCATCTACGAGACTTTTACCGATGCCGGGGTCATGCACTTCACTGGTGCCGACAGCTTTGCGCTGAATGGTGCTTTTGTTGGCTACGGCGTCGATTACGTCCAGCTGGGCGAGGCCACCGCCGACATGGTGGTCGAGCTGCTCTGCGAGGGCAAGACCACCGCCGACCTGCCTTACCAGACCTTCGACAACGGCATTGTGACCATCAATACAGAGACGGCCGCAGCATTGGGCATGGACGATAAGACTTTGGATATGATCAAGGAAGCCTTCAAGCCCTACTGCACCGAGATCGTGGAAGTGACCACGCAGGAGAACTTCTAAAATGATAAACCGGTAGCAGCCGGACACAAAGGGTAGGTTATCCGTTTGTGCAACCTCTCCGTCATTGCTTTGCAATGCCACCTCTCCTTGTAGGAGAGGCCCTGGCGAAGAGAGAACGTTTTTCGCTTTGCCAAGGGCTCCCCTACCAGGGGAGCTGTCGAACGAAGTGAGACGGAGAGGTTGTAGGAAGGAGAGCCTGCCCTTTGGGAGGATAAATACATTCTAACTAAAGGAGTACACACCATGCTGGCGAGTATCTTTTCGCTCAACGTGATCCAGACCGCGCTGGAACTGGGCTGCATCTACGCCCTTGTCGCGCTGGCTCTGTTCTTGAGCTATTCCATCCTGAACATTGCAGACCTGTCCACCGACGGCTGCTTCACGCTGGGCTGCGCGGTAGCCTGCCAGGTCGCACTGACCGGCCACCCCTTTCTGGCCCTGCTGGCGGCGATGGCGGCCGGTGTGTGCTCCGGTTTCATCACAGCCTTTTTGCAGACCCGCCTCGGTGTCGAGAGCATCATGGCGGGCATCATCGTGAACACCGGCCTGTATACCATCAATCTGGCGGTCATGGGCTTTTCGTCTACGCTGTCGCTGGTCAAGACGGACACGGTCTTCTCGCTGGCCAAAACAGCGCTGGCCTTTACGGGCGGCTGGTATAAGCTGGTGCTGGCCGTGGTGGTCATCGCGCTGGCTTGTGCCGGGATGGTGGGCTTTCTGGGCACCCGGCTGGGCCTGTCCATCCGGGCGACCGGCGACAACGCCGCCATGGTGCGGGCGTCCAGCATCAACCCGGCCTTTACCATCACGGTGGGCCTGTGCATCTCCGGTGCGCTGACGGCGCTGTCCGGCGGTCTGCTGGCCCAGTACCAGAAGAGCTGCGATATCAACGTGGGCACCGGCATGGTGACCATCGCGCTGGCTTCTCTCATCATCGGTGAGACGTTGGTGGGCAAGCGCACCATGGTGCGCCGGGTGCTGGGCGTCGTGTTCGGCAGCTGCCTGTACCGCTTCATCGTGGCGGGGGGCCCGCGGCTCAATGTCCAGCCGACGAT
>OGPT01002998.1_pt1 | contig 12790 bp, 8 predicted proteins | sample 1552951 | NCBI WGS metagenome assembly OGPT01 (sample SAMEA2580224, study PRJEB22360) | human gut metagenome | biome: human gut; feature: human-associated habitat; material: faeces | place: Denmark | collected 2008/2010
GGGCTGCTCGCTGGCCGAGTCGTGCGACGCCGGGGAATTCGCGGCTTTCAAGGCACAGCATCCCGGTCATACGGTGGTCTCCTACGTCAACACCACGGTCGGCGTCAAGGCCCTGACGGACATCTGCTGCACCTCGTCCAACGCCCTGAAAGTCGTGGAATCGATCCCCGCCGACCAGCCGGTCATCTTCGCCCCGGACCGCAACCTGGGTTCCTATATCCAGAAGCTGACCGGACGGCAGAACATGGTGCTGTGGAACGGCGCCTGCCACGTCCACGAGGAGTTTTCGCTCGAAAAGCTCCTGAAACTCAAACGGGAACATCCCGAAGCCAAGGTCGTGGCGCATCCCGAATGCCGCGCCTATATCCTCGAAGCGGCCGATTACGTGGGTTCCACGGCGGGTATTCTGGAGTATTGCGGGCGGAGCGACGCGCAGGCGTTCATCGTCGTGACCGAGTCGGGCATCTTGGCCGAGATGAAAAAGCGCTACCCCGAAAAGACCTTCATTCCGGCGCCCCCCGACGACGAGACCTGCGCCTGCAACAACTGTCGCTATATGAAGATGGTGACGCTGGAGAATATCTGTGCGTGTCTTGAAAACGAAGCCCCTGAGATCGTCCTCGACGAGGAGGTGCGCCGCAGCGCCGAACGCTCGATCCGGAACATGATCGCCATCAAATAGACTTTTTCTTCTTTCGGATTTTAATTCTTTTTCTTTTTATAAAAATCTAATTGAAAAAATAATAGGAAAACATGAAGAAACTCTTTTTACTCTTTGCTGCTGCGTGCGTCACCTTTTCGGCCGCGGCGGACGAGGGCATGTGGATGCTGCCCTACCTCCAGAAGATGAATGCCAAGGACATGAAGGCCCGCGGCTGCAAACTCTCGGCCGAGGAGATTTACAGCATGAACAACTCCTCGCTGAAGGACGCCATCGTCATCTTCGGAGGCGGCTGCACGGGCGAGATCGTGTCGCCCGACGGACTGCTCTTCACCAATCACCACTGCGGCTACGGGTCGATCCAGGCCCTGTCGTCGGTGGAGCATGACTATCTGAAGAACGGCTTCTGGGCCATGTCGCGCGCCGAGGAGATTCCCGCTCCGGGGCTCAAAGTGCGCTTTATCCGCAAGATCGTCGATGTAACGTCCGACGTACTGGGCGCCGTGCCCGATATCGCCGGCGGCGAGGAGCGTTCGCGCCTGGTCGCAGAGCATGCGGAGGCCGTGAAGAACCGCTTCGAGGCGGAGAACCCCGGCATGGAGATTTCGGTGAAACCCTTCTTCGGAGGCAATCAGTTCTTCGCCTTCGTGATCGAGGTCTTTTCGGACGTGCGGCTGGTCGGCACGCCCCCGACGTCGATCGGCAAGTTCGGCGGAGACACCGACAACTGGATGTGGCCGCGTCATACGGGCGATTTCTCGGTCTTTCGCGTCTATGCCGGACCGGACAACAGGCCGGCGGATTATTCGCCCGAAAACCGCCCTTACAAGGCTGAAAAGTTCCTGAAGATTTCGCTCGGCGGTTACGACGAGGGGGATTTCGCGATGATCATGGGTTTCCCGGGGTCGACGCAGCGTTACATGACCTCCTACGAGATCGACCGTCTGCTCGAAGTGGAAAACCCGCAGCGCATCTTCATCCGCGGCGAGCGGCAGGCCATTCTGAAGGAGGACATGGCCGCCAGCGCCAAGGTCCGCATTCAGTACGCTTCGAAGTACGCCCAGTCGTCGAACTACTGGAAGAACTCGATCGGCAAGTCGCGCGGTATCCGCCGGCTCGACGTGAAGGGCCGCAAGCAGGAGCAGGAGGCGGCTTTCACCGCCTGGGCGGCGAAGAACACGCTGCCTACGGAAGGTTATTCGAACGCTCTGAACCTGATCCGCGAATCGGTGGAGGAGACGGCCCCCTATTTCGCTTCGAGCCAGTACTTGAGCGAGGCGATAGGCCGTTCGGTGGAGATTCTCGCACCGGCGCGCCTGGCCGTTTCGAAGAAGGGCGGGGAGCTGACCGAGGCGCTGAAAGCGTTCTACAAGGACTACAACATGCCGACCGACCGGCGCGTGGCGAAGCGGATGTTCCGGATCGTCGGGGAGAACTGCAAGGAGCTGCCTTCGGTGTTCGCCGAGGTGATCGGCAAGCGGTTCGGCGGCGATACGGACGCCTATGTGGATTATCTCTACGACAATTCGGTGTTCGCCGACGAGCGGAAGGCGCTGGCTGCGGCCGCCGCCGGAACGGACGTTTCGAACGATCCCGCCGTGCTGCTGAACAAATCCTATACGGCGAAAATGCGGGAACTGGCGGCGGCGCAGCTGGCCGGGAAGCGGAAATTCGCCGACGGACAGCGGCTCTACATTGCGGGGCTGATGCGCATGCAGCCGAACAAGGCCTGGGCTTCGGACGCCAATTTCACACTCCGTCTGACCTATGGGCGCGTGCTGCCCTACGATCCGGCAGACGGCATTCACTATAACTACTATACGACGCTCAAGGGCGTGATGGAGAAGGAGAATCCGCAGAATCCAACGGAGTTCACCGTTCCCGCCCGCCTCAAGGAGTTGTATGCGGCGAAGGATTTCGGCCGTTACGCCAACGAACGGGGAGAGCTTCCCGTGGCGTTCCTGGCCGACTGCGACATCACGGGCGGCAACTCCGGTTCCCCGGTGCTGAATGCCAAAGGGACGCTGTTGGGACTGGCATTCGACGGTAACTGGGAGGCCATGTCGGGCGATGTGGCGTTCGAACCCGAATTGCAGCGGACGATTGCCGTGGACGTGCGTTACGTGCTGTTTGTTATCGACAAATTCGCCGGAGCCGGATGGCTGCTCGACGAATTGCAGTTCGAATAAAGGCCGGATTTTCCGGTGAGATCGAGAAGGCGTGCCCGGCGGGTGCGCCTTCTTTTCTTTAAACCTTTCACAAAATATGTGCTTTTCGTTCCCGATTCTCTTAAAAATTAGTAATTTTGACAGAAATTAGTAATACTGTATCTATTTTACATTTATGGCAAAAGAGTTCAAACGCTACCTCGTGACATCGGCGCTCCCTTATGCGAACGGTCCGGTACATATCGGCCATCTGGCTGGAGTTTACATACCTTCGGACATTTATACGCGTTACCTGCGGCTTCGGGGGCGCGACGTGATTTCGGTCTGCGGATCGGACGAACACGGCGTACCCATCACGATCAAGGCCCGCAAGGAGGGCGTGACGCCCCAGCAGATCGTGGACCGTTACCACGCGCTGATCAAAAAATCGTTCGAGGGGCTGGGTATGTCGTTCGACATCTATTCGAGGACCTCGTCCAAGACCCACGCCGAGACGGCGTCGGCCTTTTTCCGGAAACTTTACGACGAAGGCAAGTTCATCGAAAAGACATCAATGCAGTATTACGACGAGGAGGCGCAGACCTTCCTGGCCGACCGGTATATCGTGGGGACCTGTCCCAAGTGCGGCAACGACCGCGCTTACGGCGACCAGTGCGAGAAGTGCGGCTCTACCCTTTCGCCCGACGAACTGATCGACCCGCACAGCGCCGTGTCGGGTTCCGTGCCCGTGAAGCGGGAGACGAAACACTGGTACCTGCCGCTGGACCGTTACGAGGAATTCCTCCGCGAATGGATTCTGGACGGGCACAAGGAGTGGAAAACGAACGTCTACGGGCAGTGCAAGAGCTGGCTCGACGGAGGTCTTCAGCCGCGTGCCGTGAGCCGCGACCTCGACTGGGGCATCCCGGTTCCCGTCGAGGGGGCCGAGGGCAAGGTGCTCTATGTGTGGTTCGACGCTCCTATCGGTTATATATCTGCTACAAAAGACCTTACGCCCGATTGGGAACGTTATTGGAAGTCGGAGGACACCAAGATGGTCCACTTTATCGGCAAGGATAACATCGTCTTCCACTGCATCGTATTCCCGTCGATGCTCAAGGCCCACGGCGACTATATCCTGCCCGAAAACGTGCCGGCCAACGAGTTCCTGAACCTCGAAGGCGACAAGATTTCGACCTCGCGCAACTGGGCCGTATGGCTGCACGAGTACCTCGAGGAGTTCCCCGGCAAGGAGGATGTCCTGCGCTATGTGCTCTGCGCCAATGCTCCGGAGACAAAGGACAACGACTTCACGTGGAAGGATTTCCAGGCCCGCAACAACAACGAACTGGTGGCTGTGCTGGGAAATTTCGTCAACCGGGCGCTGGTGCTGACGCAGAAATACTACGGTGGCAAGGTCCCGGCCTGCGGCGAGCTGAACGATTACGATCGTCAGACTATTTCCGAAGTGGCCGCCGTGAAGGCTTCGCTGGAGGCCAATATCGAAAATTACCGTTTCCGCGAGGCGCTGAAAGACGCCATGAACATCTCGCGCATCGGTAACAAATACCTCGCTGACACCGAACCGTGGAAGGTGATCAAAAGCGATCCGAAACGGGTGGAGACCATTCTCAATATCGCCCTGCAAATTACGGCGAATACGGCCATTGCCATCGAACCTTTCATGCCCTTCTCGGCAGCGAAGATCCTCGGGATGCTCGCCGTGGAGAAATTCGGCTGGGAGCGGCTGGGAGCGATGGACCTGATTCCCGCCGGACACACGATCGGCGAACCTGCCCTGCTGTTCGAAAAGATCGAAGACGACGTGATCCAGAGCCAGTTGGACAAACTCGCCGCGACGAAGGCCGCCAATGAAGCCGCCAAAATGAATCAATCTGTTGAACCTCAAAAAGATACGATTCAATTCGACGATTTTCAGAAAATGGATATTCGCGTTTCGACGATTCTGGCGGCCGAAAAAGTCGCCAAAACGAAGAAATTGCTGAAACTGACGATTGATACGGGTATCGACAAACGCGAGATAGTTTCGGGAATCGCCGAACATTTCACGCCCGAAGAGTTAGTCGGACAGCAGGTGCTCGTCCTGGTGAATCTCGCTCCGCGCGAACTGAAAGGTATTCTTTCGAACGGTATGATTCTGATGGCGGAGGACGCTTCCGGAAAACTGCGCCTGCTGCAACCCGGCGAGGCGACCCACAACGGGGCTGTTGTGGGTTGATCGTTGATATAGCTAATTTTCGATAAATCTTTTAAAAACATAGGATATGGAAAATACAGATTGGAGCGCTTTGGGCTTCGACTATCGCAAAACCGATTACAATGTTCGCTACTCCTTTGCCGACGGGAAATGGAGCGATATGGTGGTTACCGATGACGAATATATCCAGATGCACATGTCGGCTTCATGCCTGCACTACGGCATCGAACTTTTCGAGGGTCTCAAGGCCTTCCGCGGTGTAGACGGAAAAGTGCGACTTTTCCGCGTTGCCGACAATGCGCGGCGTCTCCAGTCCTCGGCGAAACGCTTGTGCTTGCCGGTTCCTTCGATTGAAATGATTGTCGATGCCTGCATCGAGGTCGTCAAGCGCAACGAGCGTTTCGTTCCTCCCTACGGTACGGGAGCTTCACTCTATCTGCGTCCGGTGATGTTCGGAACGACGGTCGGATTGGGCGTGAAACCGGCTCGGGAAGCCTTGCTGATCGTCTACTGTTCGCCCGTCGGAGCCTATTTCAAATCGGGAATCAAACCGATTCGGGTTGCTATCGACCGGGAGCAGGACCGCGCTGCTCCACGTGGAACAGGCGATGTGAAGGTCGGAGGCAACTATGCGGCCAGCCTGTTGTCGGGCGAAAAAGGACATGAAATGGGTTATTCGAATATCATGTACCTCGATGCTGCCGAGCATAAATACATTGAAGAGTGCGGAGCTGCCAATTTCTTCGGTATCAAGGATGGCAAGTATATCACGCCGAAGTCGCCTTCGGTTTTGCCGTCGATTACCAACATGAGCCTTCGTCAGATTGCACGCGATATGGGTTTGGTTGTTGAGGAGCGTCATATTCCGGTCGAGGAGTTGGAATCTTTCGAGGAGTGCGGCGCCTGCGGAACGGCAGCGGTTATCTCCCCTATCGGATATATTTACGATATGCAGACCGAAAAATCGTATGATTATGGCGACGAGGTAGGAAAGAACTGCATGGAACTCTATACGCGCTTGCAGGATATTCAGTATGGTCGTGCGGAGGATAAATACGACTGGTGTACGGTTGTGCTGTAAAATAGCGAAATATTGATATTAAAAAGCCACTCCTTCGGGAGTGGCTTTTTAATATTAGTTGTTTTGTGTGGGTATCCGGTGTGTTTTTCTTGCGCTTGTTCCACGTGGAACATTATACCCTATCGCCCGAATTTTACAAGCAATACATTGACGTCGGCAGGTGAAACTCCGGGAATCCGTGATGCCTGACCAATCGTTTCGGGTCGGATGCGCGAGAGTTTCTGCCGGGCCTCGATGGTCAGAGCATTCATTGAATGAAAATCGAAATTTTCCGGAATTCGGATGTTTTCGAGGCGTCGCAATTTCTCTGCGATGAATTTTTCGCGTTCGATATATCCTTTATACTTGATTTGGATTTCCGCCTCTTCGATCGCTTCGGGAGTTATTTCGTTTGCCGCGATGAATTTCCGCAGTTTGGGCAGTGCGTTTTGCAGCGAATCGAATGTGACGTTATTGCGCATCAGAATGTCGTAAAGCTTTCTTCCCTGCGATAAAGGCTCTGAATCGACCGATTTTAAATAGTCGTTAATTTCGGCTGCTTTGACACTCTGTTCGCGGGCGAATGAAATAAGCGATTCTACGAGTGTGTTTTTTTTGGTGAAATGATCGTATTGTTTTTGCGAAATCAGACCTATTTTGTATCCCAGCGGAGTCAAACGGATGTCGGCGTTGTCCTGTCGGAGCAGAATGCGATATTCGGCCCGGGAGGTGAACATGCGATAGGGTTCGTCGACGCCTTTGGTCACCAGGTCGTCGATCAGTACGCCGATATAGGCTTCGTCGCGTTTCAGAACGACCGGACTCTCCCCTTTCATTGCCCGGTGGGCATTGATGCCCGCTATCAGGCCCTGCGCCGCCGCTTCCTCATATCCTGTCGTACCGTTGACCTGCCCGGCGAAGTAAAGACCCGAAACCAGTTTCGTTTCGAGTGAATGGTGCAACTGTGTAGGCGGAAAATAGTCGTATTCGATGGCGTATCCGGGCCGGAAAATGTGCAGATCCTCGAATCCGCGGATTTTGTGCAGGGCTTTCCATTGAACTTCCCAGGGCAGAGACGACGAAAAGCCGTTCAGGTAATATTCATTGGTCGAACTGCCTTCGGGTTCCAGGAAGAGCTGGTGCTGGTCTTTGTCGGCAAAGGTGCGGAGTTTGTCCTCGATCGACGGGCAGTAGCGCGGACCGATGCCGCAGATCGTACCGTTGAACAGCGGCGACCTGTCGAATCCGGTGCGGAGGATGTCGTGAACCTCTTTCGAAGTGTAGACCAGAAAGCAGGGAAGCTGCTCTTTGATCGGTTTCGTTTCGGGTGAAAAGGAGAATTTGGCGGGGTTTTCGTCGCCGTATTGTGGTTCGAGGATTTCGAAATCGATGGTCCGGGCGTCGAGGCGCGCCGGGGTTCCGGTCTTCATGCGTCCGGTCTCGAAACCGATGGCCCGGAGACTCTCCGTAATGCCGTGCGAAGCGGCGTCCCCCGCCCTGCCGCCCTCGGCGTGCGAGGCTCCGCAGTGCATCACTCCTCCGAGGAATGTGCCGGAGGTGAGTATGACTTTCCGGCAGGAAAATTCGACGCCCATGCGGGTCCGAACGCCCCGGATGGCGAGTTTTCCGGCGGCCGACGGTGCATTTCGGAGTGTCGGATCTGAATCCGCATCCGATTCGGCTGCCGAAGAAATCGTGCCGGGCGCGGAATTGAACGACGTTGTGGTTTCGTCGGGCAGATTGTCCGACGGCGCCGCGTTTGTTTCCGGAGCCGGGGCGAACAGCAGTTCGGTCGCGGCGTCCTGCCAGATATAGAGGTTCCAGGTGTTTTCGAGCGTGCGACGCCACTCCTCCGAAAAACGGGTTTTGTCGCATTGCGCCCGGGGACTCCACATTGCCGCACCCTTCGACCGGTTGAGCATCCGGAACTGAATGGTCGTGAGGTCGGTGATACGGCCCATTTGGCCGCCTAATGCGTCTATCTCTCTGACAATCTGACCTTTGGCTACTCCTCCGACTGCCGGGTTGCACGACATGGCAGCCAGTTTGGCCATGTCCATCGTGAGCAGCAGCGTGCGCGAGCCGAGCCGTGCGGCGGCCGAGGCGGCTTCGCATCCGGCGTGTCCTCCGCCGATGACGATAATGTCGTAATCGAGTGTCATTCGTTATTCGTTTTGTCTGTTTTCGGATCTGTCTCCCGGAGTGGTACGGCTCCGGAAATCAACGCTTCGAAGTCGGTTTCGTCCCACTCCACCTCGCTCTCGTCGGGCAGTTCCAGCGAGTGAAAGTCGATCATATCCATCTCAAGTCCCGTTTCAAAGGGAACATAAAGCGACTGAAACCGTTCTGTTTTCCGGTCATTGCTGAAGGCGAACACAGCCATCCTGCACACGGTGTCCACAAGGTATATGTCCACCCGGTCGATGCCGGCGTCTCCGGCCGTTGTCCGGAGGCGGTAATGCGTCGGGGCGATGCGTTCCGCCGCGCTGATGCGTGAGGGCCGCGGGCCGTCCATTGTCTGACGGACGAAAAGCGAATCCGAAATCCACACCGGATAGGGATTGAAACAGTTTACGTAGTAGCTCCCCCGGAAAGAGCGGACCGGCGTCCAGCTGTGCGGAAGTCCGGCCAGCGCCGCATGGTGTGCAAGCGGCCCGGGACGGCGTTTCTTGAGCGTGTGCAGCAGGTCGGTGAAATCCTTCCATGCCGACTCGTTCTGCGGCGAAAGGCTTGCAAAATTTGGAATGTCGTTCGGCTGCGGACCTTTTCGGATAAAGACCTTATAGCGGTTCGTGTCGCTGCCGATAAGGTACTCGTGGACGAAGAGAAACGTCGTGTCGTTCTCCACGAAGGGTCCCCACCGTTTGCTGCTGCCGTCGCGGCCGGTCCAGGTACGGGATGCGGCGAGCGGAGACCTCTCCCCTGCCGGCGTCTCCTTTCCTGTCGGGTCCGGCGTGGAAACTGCGGTTTCGGACGTGCCGTCGCCGGCGGAAGCCTTGTCTGCGGCGTCTCCGGCCGTGCGGCGGCCCGTACATCCGGCCAGTAGGAGAGCCGCGAGGACGGTCGCTGCGATAAATCGGGCGTGTTTCATCGCGGTCACTGCCGGGGGTCCTCCCAGAATTTCAGGTATTTATCCTCCTTGCGGTGCATCTGCGCATTGGTGCGGGGGGTCTTGTCGCCCTGGCCGCAGAGGTGCAACACCCCGTGGACCACTACCCTGCGCATCTCCTGCAAGGTCGTCGCGCCGTACTGGCGGGCGTTGTCGGCAACGGTCTCGACGTCGATGAAGATGTCGCCCGAGACGATCCGTGCGTCTTTGCGGTCGCTGTAATCGAACGTGATGACGTCGGTGAAGTAATCGTGCCCGAGGTATTGGCGGTTCATCTCCAGCAGCCGCCGCGCCGAGCAGAAAATATAGGTGACGTCGCCCAGCGCGTAGCCCTCCCCTGCGGCCACTTCGTGCAGCCATCGTGCCGTGAGGCGCTTTTGCGGGAGTCGGTAGGTGCAGTCGTCGGTAAAGTATCTGACAGCCATTTTTTTCGTTGTTGTTATGTCGTTGTCCGTCCCGGGGCGGACGGCGTGCCGGCCACCGCACGGAACCGCATGAAACGGCGGTTTTATTTTCGGAAACACTCCTCCGCCCGCATCTTCTGTCCGGGGTTGGGCGGGTAGATGCCGAAGACGAGTTTGTATTCGGTTTCCATCGTCATCACGTTGACCGCCGAGCCGATGGTTCCTATCTGTGCGTTTCTTGCCACTTTCTGGCCCTTCTCGACGCAGATCGTCCCCATGTTAGCATAGGAGGTTATGTATTCGCCGTGAGCGACGTAAACGTCGTATTTGTTGGTGATGCGGTTGCGCTTCACGTCGACGACCTTGCCGTCGTAGATCGAGATGACGTGCGCTCCCTTCGGACCGGTGATCTCGGCCATGTTCTCCTTGTAGCGCTTCACGCGTCCGGCAGTCACCGGGAGACGCAGCCCGGAGGTTTTCGCCGAGAACGAGGCGCCCTCGGTGTTGCCCTTGGTCAGCTTGCGCAGTTCGCCGATGGCCACGTCGAGCTGCTGCTCCTGTGCGATTTTGCGTTGCAGGGCCGTCTTTTCCTTCTGCGACATCGACCGGATGCTGGCCTTGGCGTTGCGGGCGTCGCGCTGGAGTTTCTCGCGCTGCGCCGAGAGGCTGCGCGTCACCGAGTCGAGCGACCGCTTGCGGCGGTCGAGCGTCTCCTTTTCGGTGCGGACCTCGGCGGTCAGCGCCTCGATGTCGCGCAGTTTGCGTTCGCGCAGCGAGGCGACCTCGCGCAGGGCGGTGATCTTGCGCGCCACGTCCGTGAAGTCGCGCGAGGAGAAGATATAGGTCAGGTAGTTGTTGTGCTTGTAGTTGCGGTAGGCTTCGCGCACCATTTCGCCGTACTGCGCGCGGTCGCGTTCGAGCTTTGCCGAAAGGTTTCCGGCCACGCTGTCCGTGCGGGCGATCTCTCCGCGCAGGAGGCGCGCCTGCTTTTCGGTCTCGTCGAGCAGCTGGTTGCGCGAATCAATCTGGCGCGCCAGGCGGCGCACCCGTTCCTCGGTGGCCGTGCGGCCCTTCTGGATCTTCGAAATCTCCTGCTCTTCGGTGGCGATCCGCTTTTCGAGGGCCGCGATGACCCGTTTCTGCTCCTCGATGCGGCGGTCGGTCTGTGCGGCGGCGGTGAGGGTGAAGAGCAGGAACGCAAGGGTCAGGATGCGGAGCGGTCTCATGGCAGGGCTATTCTTTGGGTTCGGGCTTTTTGACGGCGGGTTGTTTCAGCCGCTGTTCGATCTGCCGGGCGTCGTAACCCTTTTCAAGCGCCCTCCGCCAGTAGATTTCAGCCATGAACTGCTCGCCCAGGAGGTGCAGGATGTCACCGTAGTGAACCATCAGTTCGGGGCTTTTCTGTCCGTCGAGCGCCACGGCTTTTTGCAGAATCTTCCTGGCTTCGTCCGTGCGTCCCAGCTTGAAGAGCACCCAGCCGTGTGTGTCGAGGTAGGTGGGGTTGTTGTCGGTGAGCGCCACGACGCGGCTCGACATGGTGAGCGCCCGTTCCAGATCGCGCTCCTCGAGCGAGAGAAAATAGGCGTAGTTGTTGAGCACCATTGTGTTGTCGGGCCAGTAGCGCAGACTTCGCTCATAGGCCTTGTAGCACTCCTTCATGGCTTTGCGGGCAATGCCCTTTTTGCCGAGCAGACCCATTTGCAGGGGCAGGCGTTCCTCCAGGTTCGGCTCTCCGGCCTCGGCCTTCTGATGCCAGGCGTCGCCGATCATGCCCCAGATCACGCTGCGCAGCGAATCCGTGTCGGCATGGCGCAACGCCCCCTTGTAGGCGCCGATGGCTTTGACGTACTGCTTCGAGTTGCTCATCACATGCCCTTTGGAGAGGTGGAAATCGACCTTCGCGGGGAACAGCTCCAGGGCGCGGGTGACGTATTTGTCGACCGAGTCGGGGTGCTGGAGGTAGCTTTCGATGTCGATCACCGCCCGGAAATACTCCTCCGCGGGAGGCTGGTCGGCGAGGTGGCTCTTGTAGAGCGCGAGGGCCTGCTCCAGTTCGCCCGAAGCGATCAGGTGGCCGGCGTAAAGCTCCACGACGCGCTTGTCGTCGGGATAGCGGATGGCCAGCGTCGAGGCCAGGTCGTTCAGCTGGAAGTAATATTCGCGGTAAAAGCGCGTGTCGGAGGTGAACTGCCCGAAGCGTTTGATCTTGGTTTCGAGCGGCAGTTCGTCGGATTGGAACAACTGCCGCGTGACGGCCAGCAGCGCCCGGTAATCCTGCCGTCCGGCGTGAAAATCGGCCAGCGCCATCAGCGTCTGTACGTTTGTGGAGTCGATCTGCAACGCGCGGTCGTATTCGGCGCGGGCCAGCGAATCCTTCTTGGCGATGGCGTAGAGGTCGCCGAGGACCACGTGGCGCTGCGCCTCATAGGGGGCAGCTTCGACCATCGCCCGGGCTTCGACCACGGCTTTGTCGATCTGGTTCGTCGCCACCAGCAGACGCCGTTTCATGGCGCTCAACACGGGAATGCGCCCGAAGCGCAGTTCGGCCGAATCGAGTGTCACGAGGGCCATGACGGGACTTTGCTTCTGCTCGTAGAGGGCCGCCAGAATGCGGTAGTTGTCGGGGTCTTTCGGGTTCTCCGTTTGCAGGCGGCGGTAGACCTTCAGCGCCTCGTCGTAACGCCCGGCGTAGATGAGCGCCTGTCCGTAGAACTGGTGATACCACTTGTTCGTCGTGTCGAGCCGGAAAGCCTTCCGGGCCAGTTCCACGGCCTCGTCGGGCGTGGCGTACATGCCGTTCGCCGCGAGTTCGTAGTAGGCCGGGGCGTAGGTCGAGTCGTTGCGGATCGCCTCGAGGAACAGCTCCCGGGCGCGCACCGAGTCTCCGGCGATGGCATTCTGCTTGACGCCTTCGGTGTAGAGCCATACGCTGCGCAGCGAATCGGGGTATTCGGGCGCCGCCGAGGGACCCTTTCCCGTGACGAACGCCGCGGAGAAGAGCAGAAGGCAGAGGACCGTTGTCGCTGTGAGGCGTTTCATGGGCGTCAGGGGGTTTAGAGCGCTTCGTCGAACTGGTGGAGGAACCGCACGTCGTTTTCGAAATAGAGACGCAGGTCCTTCACGCCGTATTTGAGCATGGCGATGCGTTCAATACCCATGCCGAAAGCGAATCCCGAGTACTTTTCGGGGTC
>OGPT01003000.1_pt1 | contig 12784 bp, 8 predicted proteins | sample 1552951 | NCBI WGS metagenome assembly OGPT01 (sample SAMEA2580224, study PRJEB22360) | human gut metagenome | biome: human gut; feature: human-associated habitat; material: faeces | place: Denmark | collected 2008/2010
ATGAATTGATTTCCGCTATGGTTGGACGGTCACTGGATAACCGTTTCCCACCGGTAGATAATACGCCGGGTGAGGTGGTTTTAAAGGTAGAGCATTTATCTACGAAATATGCACCTAAGCTTCAGGATATAAGCTTTGATGTGAAAAAGGGAGAAATATTTGGTCTGTATGGTCTGGTCGGTGCAGGACGTACAGAGCTTCTTGAGACAATATTTGGTATCCGTACAAGAGCAGCGGGACGTGTTTACTACAATAATAAGCTGATGAACTTCCGCTCCTCCAGGGATGCAATGAACCACGGCTTCGCGTTGATTACAGAGGAGCGTAAGGCGGATGGTCTGTTCCTGAAATCAGACATTACCTTTAATACTACAATTGCTAATATGAAGCAGTATAGATCGGGAGTAGCTCTTTCTAAGGATGATATGGTAAGGGCAACGGCAGAGGAAATACGAATCATGCATACAAAGTGCATGGGACCGGAGGATATGATTTCAAATCTTTCCGGAGGAAATCAGCAAAAGGTAATATTTGGCAGATGGCTGGAGCGTTCACCTAATATATTCATGATGGATGACCCGACAAGAGGTATCGATGTCGGCGCCAAGTATGAGATTTACGAGCTGATTATAGAGATGGCAAAGCAGGGAAAGACAATTATTGTTGTCTCATCTGAGATGCCTGAGATTCTTGGAATTACCAATCGAATCGGTGTAATGTCCAACGGACATCTTGCTGGGATTGTTAATACCAGGGAGACGAATCAGGAAGAGCTGCTTAGACTTAGTGCAAAGTATTTGTAATAGAGAGGAGTACGAGAGCTATGGCAAATGATATGAGATATCTTTCGGCAGAAGAGGAAGCAAAGCTTTTAAAGCCGATTGATGAATATGTTGGTAAAATACAGGCACAGATAGATGCCCTGCGTGTAGATGGTTCTGATCAGGTGCAGGCATTAAAGACACATATCTCTTTGACAAAGGAAGATAAGAATTATACAAAAGAGGAGCAGAATGCAATTATCCGAAAGGATCAGGAGCTTCTTGTAAAGGCAAGAGAGGTAGAAAATGCAAATAAAGATAAAGTTTCCAAGCTGATTGTAGATGCAGAATCTTATCTGAAGACTCATTTTAAGAAAGATTATTACGATAAGGTTGCAGCAAGCTGTGCAGCTCAAAAGGAAGCTGAGAATGCAGAATATGAAAAGATTCGCGCAAATCTCAAAGCAGAGCACGAGCGCACAATTTCCGGCATGACAGATAAGCAGGAGCTTAAAGACGAGAAGTATGTATATAAGAATCGTCTGTATGATGCACAGATGGTGCATGAGTCAAAGCTTCAGGAAATCAAGGACAGAAAGCATGAGGCATTTGTGCATCAGTATCATCTGATTGATTTGCTTCGTATGTCAAAGTTTACTTATGGACAGAAGAAGCTTCAAAAACTGGAAAATTACAAGTATACATTTAACACACCGCAGTTCCTTTATAAGAACGGACTTTATATTGTAATTATCCTGATTTTTATCGCACTTTGCTTTATAACACCAGTTGTAAAGGATACGCAGCTTCTGACAACAGCTAATATTTTGAATATTCTTCAGCAGGCATCACCTCGTATCTTCCTGGCTCTTGGTGTAGCAGGATTGATTCTGTTAACCGGTACTGATCTTTCTGTAGGCCGAATGGTTGGTATGGGTATGGTAACAGCAACCATTATTATGCACAATGGTATTAATACGGGCGGTGTATTTGGCCATATCTTTGACTTCACTGGAATCCCTGCACCAGCTCGTGCAATATTTGCACTGCTTGTATGTGTGATTCTGACAACTGGATTTGCATCAATTGCAGGTTTCTTTATGGCAAGATTTAAGATGCATCCATTTATCTCTACTATGGCAAACATGCTTATTATCTTTGGTCTTGTAACATATGCAACAAAGGGCGTATCCTTTGGAGCAATTGATTCTTCCATCCCGGCAATGTTTATTCCAAAAATTGGAAATTTCCCAACCATTATTCTGTGGGCAGTTGTTGCAGTTGCAGTTGTATGGTTTATCTGGAATAAGACAACGTTTGGTAAGAATCTGTATGCAGTTGGTGGTAATCCAGAAGCAGCTGCTGTATCTGGTATTTCTGTATTTGCAGTAACAATGGGCGCATTCGTTCTTGCAGGTATCCTGTATGGATTTGGTGCTTGGCTGGAATGTAATCGTATGATCGGTTCTGGTAGTGCAGCTTATGGACAAGGATGGGATATGGATGCTATCGCTGCCTGCGTTGTTGGTGGTGTATCCTTTACTGGTGGTATTGGTAAGATCTCTGGTGTTGTAACTGGTGTATTGATCTTTACTGCATTGACTTATTCCCTTACTATTCTTGGTATTGATACAAACCTTCAGTTTATATTTGAAGGTATTATCATTCTCGTAGCAGTTACACTCGACTGTCTCAAGTACGTAAAGAAGAAGTAATGCACAAAAAATGTATAAAAAAATAATATTACTAGTGGAAAATTGGTAAAAAAAGAGTATAATGAAGATGGCACGAATCTATTTATAAAGAAGTTCGTGCCATTTTTTTGTAAATGCAGAAAGATTTCTTAGTAAACATGGAGGAATATAGATGACTACATATAAAGTACTTCTTGTAGATGATGAGGAAGAAGTCAGAAATGCAATTGAACAAAGAATTAATTGGGAAGAATTGGGATTTGAGGTAATCGGAAAAGCACAGAATGGTGTAAAAGCTATGGAAATAGCAGAAAAACTGCAGCCAGATGTGGTCATTACCGATATCAAAATGCCATATATGAATGGATTGGAACTGGCACGTAATTTAAAGGAAGAGAATCCAGGCGTGCGAATTTTAATTCTGACTGGATTTGACGAGTTTGAATATGCCAAAGAAGCAGTTCATCTTGAAATTGAAGAGTATATATTAAAGCCGATCAATGCCAATGAGCTTTCTAAATGTCTCAAACGATTAAAAAACGTACTCGATAAAGAGAGAGAAGAAAAATTAAATGTCAGAAAGCTAGAGCAGTACTACACAGATTCCCTTCCTGTACTTCAAACAAATTTCTTTTGTTCTCTTGTGGAGGGACGCATTTCGGACAGTGAAATAAATAAATATTTAAATGATTATCAGATTTCTTTGCCAGGTTCATATTTTTGCTGCGCTGTTTTCCATACATCAGAAAATCATGTTCCTGACGGGATGACACCACTTCTGCTTTCGATATCTGTACAAAGAGAAGTAAAGGAAAAATTCCGCGGCAAATGGGACTGCAGATATTTTTCTTATCTGGGAAATATTGTTATGGTAGCAAATTTAGGCAAAGAAGATGAAATCACGAGACTGACGGATGACTGTGACCGCTTCTGCAAATGGGCAGACCGCTTTTTTGGTGCAGTTGTTACTGCTGGAATAGGTAAGGTGTGCAATGAAGTATCAAATCTTCGTTTTTCCTACGAAGGGGCATGGGAAGCACTTTCGTATCGTGTTATTTACGGATCAGGCTGTTCTATCAATATTGCAGATATTGCACCGAAGGGGCAGGGACTTTCCATGCAGCCAGATGATATTAATATGAATGATGTGTTCAAGGCAGTTCATATTGGGGTACGTGAAGATATTGAACATGCAGTTTTTTCTTTAGTAAAGGAACTAAAAGATAATGCAAAAACAATTATGCAGTATAATTTTACTGTGCTGGAAATTGTAGGGCATCTATATCGTTTCTGTGGAAATAATCATATGAAATTTGAAGATCATGCCGGAGAAATCAAAAATGCGTATGAAGAAATTACAAAGATGGATGAAAGTGCATTAATGGCCTGGCTTGTCAGAGTAGCACTATCGATCAGTGATGAACTAAAAAATGCCAGAAATTCTTCACTGCGTTACCTTATTTCAGAAGCAAAAAATATTGTTCGTGATGAGTATGCAGATGCAGATCTGTCACTTGATACCGTATGTTCAAAGCTTGGTGTATCAAATTCCTATTTTTCTTCTATTTTTAAGAAAGAAGTGGGCATTTCATTTATTACATATTTGACAGATTACAGAATGCAGCAGGCTGTTCATCTGATGCTTGAAACAAATGAAAAAAATTATGAAATTGCAGAACATGTTGGCTATGAGGACGCAAACTATTTTGGATATGTTTTTAAACGCAAATATGGAATGTCGCCTTCAAAATATCGCACAGAGCATATGGGAAAATGAGTATGAAAAAAAGAAAAGTGTCAGATATTCAGTCTGTAATTATGACGGTTCTTTCTTTGATGACGGTAATTACGTCTATATCTATGGGGTTATTGCTTTACAATCGATATGAAATGGCTATGCGTCAGAATGAAGTTCGCAACACACAAAACCTGATGGAAAGCACAGTCAATTCCATGGAGCAGTATCTGAAAAATATGAGACAGATTTCAGATACTGTCACATATAATATTATACAGGCATTTGATGTGTCTAGTCCGGAGTTTAATCAGCAGCTGAGTTTTCTATATGATTTTAATAAGGACAAAATACAGAGTATTGCGCTTTATGATATGGAAGGAAATCTTATTGTGGCAGAGCCAGTTACGCTGCAGAAGGATGGCATAGAGGTGCTTTGGCAGTCTTGGTTTGAAAATGCAGCAGAGGAAATTGAAAATATGCACTTTTCAACGCCTCATATGCAGAATTTATTTCAGGATGATGCAAAGAGCTATCATTGGGTGATTTCCCTAAGTCGTGCGGTAGACGGTATTGATGGAGACAGACCTGAAAATGGTATTTTGCTTGTTGATATGAAATATTCCTTTATTGAGGAAATGATGAATCAGGTGAATGATCAAAACAGGGGGCGATATTATTATGTCTGTGATGGGGAAGGAAATCTGATTTATCATCCTTATGCAAATGAAATCAGCAATGGATTGTTTGAGGAAGATTTCAGTATTGTATGCAGCAATGAAGATGGTGTATATAAAAATTTGCGCAGCCCAAGTGGAGATAAGCAGACTGCAATTGTAAGCACTATATCATATACGGGATGGAAGATGGTAGGCATTGTAAAGCAGGACATTAGAACAGACAGCCGAGAACAGTTTCGTATTTATATGGTAATTGTTGTGATTATGCTGATTATGATGCTTCTTTTAGTCAATCGCATTGTGTCGAAAAGGATTTCAAGTCCAATTCTTAAATTGGATGCATCTGTAAGGGCATATGAGGCTGGGGAAAAGCCTGATATCTATATTGGAGGCTCATATGAGATTCGTCATCTTGGAAAATCTGTCCAGCATTCGTATGAAGAAATTGAGCGGTTAATGAAAGAAATTGTGAAGCAGCAGAATGAGAGAAGAAAGAGTGAACTGGCAGCACTGCAAAGTCAGATCAACCCGCATTTTCTTTATAATACTTTGGAATCTATCACTTGGATGGTTGAGGCCAATAAAAATCAGGATGCAGTTTTTATGATATCTGAGCTGGCCAAGCTGTTTAGAATCAGTTTGTCAAGAGGAAAGACGATTATTAGTATTGAGGATGAGCTAAAGCACTGCAAAAATTATATGAATATTCAAAAGTATCGCTACAAGGAGCGTTTTGTGACAGAATATGATGTTTCAGAAGAAATTTATCCGTTTTGTACGGTAAAGCTTATTTTGCAGCCGATTCTTGAAAATGCTATATATTATGGTGTAGGAAATATGGATGAGGATGACCAGCCTAAAATTATTGTCAAAGGCTGGAAAGATGATGCAGAAATCTATCTTTCAGTTACGGATAATGGAATGGGAATGCGTCATGAAGATGTAGAAAATATTTTAAAAGATAATCAGAAAGGACCCAAACATGGTTCTGGTGTAGGACTCATTAATGTGCACACGCGTATTCAGCTGATGTTTGGAAATAAATATGGCCTTATTGTGGAGAGTGAACCAGATGAGGGAACAACGGTCACGATTCATTTGCCTGCTGTGCCATACACTAAGGAAAATTGTGAAGTGCTTGAGACTCCGGGGAAGCCAGTCAGAAAAGAGGGTGAATCATGAAAAAAACAAAAACTACTTTTTTGTTAGCAGAAATTTGTCTTGGCATATTACTGCTGTTTTGTGTGCATCTGATTTTTGAAGATGAAAAGCCTCAGAAGCGTGTAGCAGTTATTGTTGAAAAATCAGGTGATGAAAAATGGAACTCCTTTATGAATGGTCTAAAGCAGGCAGCTGGAATCGCAAATATACATTTGATTATTTGCAATACAGATGAAATTGAAAATGCAGATGAGGAGAAGAACTTGATTTATGATCAGCTGGATAATCAGGTTGATGCATTTATTGTTCAGGCGGCGCCGGGCAGGGATACTATTGATATGCTTAGAGAAATTCGCGTACAAAAGCCAATGCTTCTTGTAGCAAATGATGCGCTGCGTGAAAAAGAGGAAGACCATATATCAAAATATTCTGATTTGCCTGTTATTACGCCGGACTATTACCGTATGGGATATACATTGGCACAGGACTTATTAAGCCGCAATCAAAATAATATTCAAGGCAAAACTGTTGGAATTATAAGCGGATTTAAGAAAACAGACTGTACTGATAAATGTATGCAGGGTGTATTAGATGTGCTTTCTGATACGGGATGTGAGATTCAGTTTGATATGAATATCACATATGATATGGAAATTACACAGAGGTTAAAAGAGCAGCAGCCAGTTGACTATTTGATTGTATTTGACACAAGTGCCTTAGAGCAGGTAGCAGGGATGTATGCACAGAAAAAAGAGAGTGACACGAAAATCTATGGGATTGGAAATAGTATAAAGTGTGTATATTATCTTGATGATTCTGTGATTGATGGATTGATTGCGATAGATGGATATGGAATGGGATATCATAGCGCTATAGAAATTTCAAAAGTGCTGAAAAATCATCTGTATACGATTAACAACCAGACGATTGAGTATCATCTGCTGCATAAAGAAGATATTTTCAGAGAAGAGGTACAGCATTTTCTTCATACGTATGATTGAGAATTTGCATATAGTCAGCCAAAAAGGAATGGAGATTTCAATGAAACAGTATCAAATAAGAAGTATTCTGATCGGATGCATGTTGTTGTGTCTGACAGGATGTACGGCGAATAGTGAGAAAAAAAGAGATGTTCTTCGTGTTGGTGTTGTGCTATACACGCAGGACGACCCCTTTATTAATGCGCTTACAGATTGTCTGAAGGAAGATCTGGCGGGATATGAGTCAGATTCTCTAAAGGTGATTATGACTGTAAGGGATGGAAAAAATGATCAGAAGATTCAAAATGAAGTTGTAAAGGAGATGCTTGATGCTGGCTGTGAGATACTTGCTGTTGATCTCGTTGACAGGACAGAGCCGTCAAATATAATAAAGATGGCAAAAAAGGAAAATATACCTGTTATTTTCTTTAATAGAGAGCCAGTGAGAGAGGATTTGATGCAGTGGGATAAGCTGTATTATGTAGGCGGAGATGCCAGACAGTCTGGTATGATGCAGGGTGAGATTGCAACAGATATGATACGAGACAATGACGCAGTAGATCGAAATCAGGACGGAAAGATTCAATATGTACTTCTTGAGGGTGAGACAGGTCATCAGGATGCAATCATTCGAACAGACAGTGTGGTAAAAACAATTAAAGAACAGGGCATTATATTAGAAAGACTAAGTTTCCAGTTTGCAAACTGGAATCGTGGACAAGCTGAAAATAAGATGACACAGCTGATTAATCAATATGGAGACGAGATTGAACTAGTCCTTTCTAATAATGATGAGATGGCTCTTGGTGCAGTTGCTGCGTATGATGCACTTGATTATGATAAAGACAGACGTCCGATGATTTTTGGAATAGATGGTTTGGAAGGTGCATTGGATGCTGTCCAAAAAGGCACCATTCAGGGGACTGTGTATAATGACAGGCATGGACAAGCTGAGCAGATTTCGCGTCTTGCGATGACACTGTTTCAAGGTCAGACACCGCCAAAGGAGGATCTGGAAAATGAACGATATATCTTTTTGCCGTATCAAAAGGTGACGGCAGAAAATGTGGAATCATTTATGGAACAATAAAAAGGTTCATTTTCGGAAAGGAAAGATTGAAAATGGAAGATTGGCTGATAAACTATTATGAACAGACAGATCCGCTTAAAAGACAGCAGATGCTTCTGGAAAATAAAAATGAAACCATGAGTGAAGAAGATAAACTTCGAATGAAGCTCTGGGAGACCAGATATGGAAAAGGTAAGCCAAGGAAGGATATGTTTGTTGGTTATCTTATGAATTTAAAATATATTGTAGAAAGTGGAAGCATGGATTTGGGAGGCAGAAAGAAAAAGCTTGCGATAGAAGCTATTCTTGGTCTGAATTTATATGAATTTGAAAGAAAGCCAAAGACTCAGCAGGAAATAATTTTTTTAGAGTTAAAAAACACATGCAGAAAATATATTGAGATTAGTACAGGAGGACGTGGCTTTACTTCTGTTATTTTTGGAATGGGACAGCTGTCAGATGAAAGCATTGCAGGAAAGATCGCTGAACAAATAAGCAGAATTGTGTTTGATGCACCTCATAGTCTGCGAATGGAAAAAGAATTTGAGCCGCTTCAAAGAGCTGCTTTAGAGGTGTTTAGGGAAATTTATCCTAATCGCGAACATTTTCTGAAAAAAAGATAAGGAATGATAAACGGTGCATTTTCTCTTTAACGCTACTTGTATTTGCAAAGCAAAAAAGATATACTGTAACTGTTTTAATGCTTTAATTATAAGGAGGAAATGAGTATGGCAGAATATTGCATCAGCTGCTGTTCTACAGCTGATTTGACGAAGGAATATTTTGATAAGCGTGGAATCCGCTATGTGTGCTTTCACTATGAACTGGGAGGAACGGACTATCTGGATGATCTTGGTCAGACGATGCCTCCGGCAGAATTATATCGCAGAATGCTTGCAGGTGAGGATGTAAAGACATCACAGGTTAGTATCGGTGAGTATGCAGATTTTTTTAGAAAAATATTTGATGAGGGAAAGGATATCCTTCATTTAACGCTTTCAAGCGGAATTTCAGGCAGCTACAATTCAGCATGTATTGCAGCAGAACAGGTAAGAGAAGAATATCCAAACAGAAAAATTTATGTAGTGGATTCATTGGCAGCTTCCTCAGGTTATGGTTTGTTAGTAGATACTCTGGCAGACAGAAGAGATGCAGGAGAGAGTATAGATGAATTGTATGCATGGGTGTGTGAAAATAAAAAGAAACTGCAGCACTGGTTTTTTACTTCTGATCTTACTTTTTTTATCAGAGGCGGAAGAGTATCAAAGGCAGCTGGATTTTTTGGAGGTATGCTTGGAATCTGTCCTTTGTTAAATGTGGACTATGAGGGACATTTGACAGCAAGAGAGAAGGTGCGCACGAAGAAAAAAGTGATTCAGCGCATCGTTCAGAAGATGGAAGAAAATGCTGAGGGAGGTTTGGCATATTCGGGCAAATGCTATATCTGTCAGTCAGAGTGTATGGATGACGCAAAAGCTGTTGCAATGCTTGTTGAGAGCCGCTTTCCTAATTTAAATGGAAAAGTTGAAATTTATCCGATTGGTGCTACAATTGGCAGTCATACCGGCCCGGGAACAGTAGCATTATTTTTCTGGGGAAAGGAACGCGTGGATTGACGCAGTTTTGTAAAAGAAATGTAATGTTTTTGGATATTTGAAACATTGAAATAAACTCATACTTATGGTATGATACGAAAGGTTAAAGGCGTTATCGTTTACGTTACACGCAGACGATAACTTAAAAAAAGCCGCAAAAATGCGGCAGAACGGAGAAGCATATGATTTGCCCGAAATGTGGTGCCAGACTAGCGCAGGGAAGCACGATTTGTCCAATTTGCGGAACAAAGATACGCCCCTCTAAAGTCAAGGTACAAGACAATTATGAAGAGCAGCCAGATCAAGGCTACGATCCAGATTCAGATGATGATTATGAAGAAAATCTGAATGATGATTACGATTATGACGAAGAGGATGACAGCTACGGTAATGATGATTACGACAATGATGATTATGAACCGGCTCGTCCAAAAACAAATCGTATTCTTGTTGTTATTATTGTCACAGTAATTGCATTGATTGCTGCGATGATCGTATTGATTGTTCTTCTTTTCAGCAGTGGAAAAAAGAGCAATAAGCAGATTCCGTATACAGTAGATAAGATACAGGATACGGATACGAAGAAAGAAACACAGAAAGAAACTCAAAAGGAGACAGAAACTGAAGTAGTTGAAATCAAAGACAACAAGGTTACTTCTGGAAGAAATGTCTATGAGCTTTCAAATGATGAGTTAAAGCTTGTTGAGTACAATGATCAGGGACAAGTTGTTCGTATTCCAGCAGAAATCGGCGGATATTCGGTAACTTCAATTGGTTCACATGCATTTAAGAACAATACGTCAGTTCAGTATTTAAAGCTTCCAGATGGAATGAAGAAACTGGATGATTCTGCATTGTCTGATATTGAGCTTTTGAAAGAAGTTGTAGTTCCGGAATCAGTTGAAGAGATTGGAAACCTTGCTTTTTCAAAGGTTCAGAAGGCGATTTGTGTAAAGGGAAGCTTTGCATGGAATTATATGAAGTATATGGCAGATGAGGTAGTTGAGGGAACTTCACTTTCACTTGACAATAATGCGTCCACGCCATCAAGCTCTGCGCAGCAGACAGTTCCAACACAGCCGACGACTGCACAGCAGGCAGCGTCACAGCCGCAGCCGCAGCAGACGCCAGCCCCAGCCCCGTCCCCAGAGCAGACACCGGCCACAGCCCCGTCTTCAGAGCAGCAGCCAGCCACAAATCCATCACCGGATCAGACACCAGCCCCGGCTCCATCTTCAGATCAGACGCCAGCACCATCACCAGATGAGACACCAGCACCAGCACCGTCACCAGATGAGACGCCAGCAACAGATCCATCACCAGATGAGACGCCGGAAGCACCAACGGAGCGAAATGCAGAAAATATTCTTGCAAAGATTTCTGCAGATTCTGGTGGAAGCGTTGTAGGAAACAGCTATATGTTCTACGATTTTAATGGAAATGGTGTTCAGGAAGCATTTGCACTTGTTGATGTAGGCGGACGAAAGGAAATCTGGTACAATGGAGAGGATTCTACTTCCAATGCAGTTGAGATTTTCCCAATCACTGATGTTGCATCATGCAGTGTTAATGCTATTGCAAACGGCACAACACAGTTTGTTTTGAGCGTCACCACTTCAACAGGAGAATCATATTCCTGCATTTATGGAGCAGATGGTGCAAATGGCTATATGGTAGCAGATTTGCTTCCGGGTGTATTTGTATCAGATGGCGTAAGCTTACAGTTAGACAATGGAATGAATGGAGTTGCATATCTACTTGCTTCTGACGGAGGCTATAGTGAGTATGCAGCACAGGAACTGGCAAAGAGTCAGTTTGATGCGATGCCGGGTGCAGAGGATATCTGGTCACAGGTAAGCGCACTGATTGGTGCAGAACCAACAGACCTTCATTTCTGGAATCGTTCAAGTGCAGTTGGTAATTTGATTCAGATTGCATTTACAGATGCAGCAGGAACACCGAGCTATATCAATGTATCATGGACTCAGGATGGAATGCAGTTTGAAGATGGTGCACTTAATGTTCATAATGGTGTGGTAAAATCTTCTTATACAGGATTAAATCAGATTCAGCCACAGGAAGTTCCGCAGGTAGAGACAGAGCCGGCTGATCCAGCTACAGAGATTTCATTTGCAGATGGAACAGCAGTTACACTTTCAGCAGAAGGAACTAATTATACGGCAGATCTTAATGGAGATGGTGCAGCAGACTTCTTCAAATATCGTACTGAGGTAGCAGAGGATGGAAGTACAACCAGCCTTATCGTCAATGTGAATGGTACCGATTATACAGTTGGTACAGGAATCAGTGCAGCATATAAGGTAGAGGTATGTGATTTAAATACATCCGATAATCAGCTTAATATTGTAGTTGTTGGAACAGGTGCAGACAACTCTGTTACCAGTTTTCGTGTATTAAGCGGAACAGATCTTTCTACACCGCTTATGCAGGATGGAACATTTACCGTGCTTAACGGATATGGAAATGCAGCGCGCCTGTATAATACGTCCCATGTACTTACACCTTCTTCCGCAAATGGAACATTTGATGAAAATGGTGGATTTACGTTAGCAGTGACAAGCCCAATTTCTATTGACAGTCTTGGCCGTTATGTCTGCAAGATTCCATATGAATTAAAGGATGGTGTGATTGCAGAGGATGCATTAAGTGAGACAACTGGAAACTACGAATATGAGCTTGTTGATCTGACATCACAGGAACAGTTTAATTATATTCTGGCAGCAGATACGAATTTGTTAAGTTCGGCAGCAGCAGATGCTGCGCCAGCGGCAACACTTGGCACGGGAACACAGGTATTCCCAAGAAAGCTGATCCAGGCGGCAAATGAACCAGGTGCATTTTATCTTTACGTAGAGGATGCATCAGGAAACGCTGGATATCTTCCACTTGGTGAGGGACAGACATTGTTTCAGAGCGTACCACAATAATTTATAAGTAGACAAAAAAAACTGGCCTCCCACGGGAGACCAGTTTTTTTGGAGGTGTTTCTTCTATACTATATAATGTGATACCTACGAATTGCTCCGTTGCGATGCAACTCTCGCAATTCTAAAAACATTCGGATTCGCTGATTTTCTTCGAAAATCGC
>OGPT01003009.1_pt1 | contig 12762 bp, 11 predicted proteins | sample 1552951 | NCBI WGS metagenome assembly OGPT01 (sample SAMEA2580224, study PRJEB22360) | human gut metagenome | biome: human gut; feature: human-associated habitat; material: faeces | place: Denmark | collected 2008/2010
CTTCAAAAACCGCCCGTGTTCGCTTTTTCTCTCCTTCTGTCAATTTTCTATTACTTCGCTGCTCTGTGGGCTTTTCATCGCTCCTCTGTACCTGAAAATCCTCCGGCAGCATAATCGGACCCTGCATCAGCTTAGGGAAAAAGCTTACATATAACCCATACTCACTCATTCCCATCGGCACAATATTCCTCCGATAGGTTTCCACCAGAAATGCAATCTGCGTAAACGTAAAGAAGCTGATTCCCGGTGCATCCAGTTCTATTCCCTGAAGTGCAGGAAGCAGCCGTGCATATTTAAAGAAGCCCAGTACTGCCACATTCAGTACAATTCCGGCTCCCAACATGCATTTTCTCCTTCTGTTGAAGTCATCCGGCACCGAACCGTTTTTTTCTACGGTCTTTGCTACGGTCTCCGTTGCCTGCGATGCAGTCGCTTTTGCTGTAGCTTTTGTTGATTTTCTCATACTACTTCCTCCTCATACCTAGAAACTAAAAAGACATATCTCACAGCTTCGTTGAACCATCCCCCTGAATCGGTTCTTGCTGTAAGACACGCCTTTGTGTCATTGAGACTTGCTGCTGTTCGCGGCAAATCTATAGGTACCATATTTTATTAAAAGAAAAAGGCACTCTGAGATCTGTTTCTCAAAGCGCCTTTGCTTTTATGTCACGTAGTTTACTCCTCGAGCCCAATATTGTCAACCTATATTTTTACTTTTCGTAAATTTTCTGATTTTTTATGCTTTTCATGCATTTTTTTATATATTTTCACAAAACAGAGTGCACTCTTGCAATATAAACCACCATCTGCTAAAATTTATCTTATGAATCAAGAGCAATCCGCTCTTTTCAATAATTGTAACTATTTCAAGCATATTAAATTATAAGGAGGACTCTAAAATGAGCAAAATTGATGAAATCAGAAGCGCTATGGTCGCTGCAATGAAGGCAGGAGACAAAGAACGAAAAGCCGCACTTTCCTTTCTGCTCTCCTCTCTGAAGAATAAAGCTATCGACAAACGTGCCGACCTGACAGAAGAGGAAGAAGGACAGGTAATCTTAAAAGAAATCAAACAGTTAAAAGAAACAATTGATATGACACCTGAAGATCGTACAGATCTGATTGAAGAGGCTCAGAAGCGTCTTGCTGTTCTTGAAGAATATGCACCAAAGATGATGAGCGAAGATGAGATCAAAGCAGTGATCACATCCGTTCTTGCAGATCTTGGTATCGATGCTCCTACAGCAAAGGATAAAGGTAAGATCATGAAAGAACTCATGCCGAAGGTAAAAGGCAAAGCTGATGGTAAAGAAGTCAATCAGATTCTTGCCGGCATGATGAAATAAATACAGATTCCAGAATAAAGACGTAGCAAAGAGGGTGTCGCACTAAACGACACCCTCTTAATTTTTGTTAATTATTTCATTTTTTCTGCTTATTTTGTTATCTGTTTTCCCACTTATGATAAATCGCCTCAAGTGCATCTACCGCACCATCGATTCCAAGAAGACTTGAATTCAGCAGAATTGCATTCGCTTCAATACTGCCCCACTTACGGTCTGTTCTACCTTCATAATACAGGCGTCTCTCTCTGTCAATCTTCTTAATCTTATCTACAGCCTCTTTCTCGGAAAGCTTATAGATATCCATGATTCGATTGATTCTATCATCCTTATAAGCATAGATAAATGTATTCACAACATTTGAATAATCCCCAAGAACATAATCTGCGCAGCGTCCCACGAAGATTCCAGGTCCACGTTCTGCCAGCTTGCGGATGATTGCTGACTGCGTCTCAAAAACTTTGTCACTCAATGGCTTCTCGGCCTCAGGACTAAGCATAAATGTTGTGTAATCACCCATTCCAATATAATAGCTTGATAACACATTTCCAAGTCTCGTCTCATCTACTCTTCCAGCATCTTCGTTCGAAATTCCAAGATCTCTTGCTGCCATTCGAATCAGATTGTGATCGTAAAGAGGAATGTTCAGTCTCTCTGCCAGTCTGTTTCCTACTTCATGACCGCCACTTCCGAACTGTCTTCCAATTGTAATAATTGTGTGATTCATCATAAGCAAGTCCTCCTTTTTCTGATAATTCTATTCTATCACTCTTTGAATTAAGAAAAAAGACTTTCTTCCTGTTTTCCGCTAACAATTTTGTAATACTGTTTCGAAGTCACCATGTAGACAATGATATAGAATAATGCAAATACCAAATAGGAGCACACTGTCACCAGAATCAGGAATTTTCTGTCAGAAAAAGCAAGCAGATGCACCATTTTTTCTATCATTGGAAATGCAAATGTCGTATGAATTCCGGCAGCCACAAGAGGCAGGAAGAATACTGTCATTACCTGAGAATTGATCGTCTGACGCACTTCTTTCTGTGTCATCCCCACTTTCATCAGAATCTGGAATCTGTCCTGATCCTCATAGCCTTCTGTAATCTGTTTATAATAAATGATCAGCACCATTCCAAGAATGAATACGACTCCAAGAAGGATTCCAAGGAAGAACAGACCGCCGTACAAAGCCTGGTAATCAGCTCTTGATGCGGCTCTGCTGTCTGTAGAAGCTCCAAAAAATAGGGTATCTGATTCCTCTGATTCCTGTTCAGCCAATGCATTGATTTTCTTGTCAATCTCGTTTTGAATCTGGATCTGCTCTTCATCTCCACAGGACAGATCAAAATTGTAGTACCATTTCTCATAAGAACCATTGACACCGTAAACGGAAACATTTCCTTCTTCCAAAGCTTTTATATCTTCCAGTCCGGAAACCACCAGATAGAAGCTGCTGTTCATATTTGCCATATTATTTCCATTTGAAATCATTTTATCCAAATGTCCTTTAATCCTCCATGTCCCGGAATTCTCCACCGTGATCTGATCATAGGGGAAATCGGAATCTTTCGCATACAGATACGCTTCCCCGGGAGCAAGCTCCAGATTCGTCCCCATGATCCGATTATACGCTTCCAACGGCAGAGCATAGAACATTTTTAAATGATCAAATGTATTCACTTCATTGACTCCCGGAGCATTCTCCGGATTAAAATAGATTTCATTTTTTGAAACAATTCCACTGACTGTAAGCATCCGGTAATTCTCCGGATTCTCCGCGGTCTGGTTATGTTCTTTCAAAACCTTCTGTACAAGCTCTATAATCTGTCCATTCTGATTCTCTTTCATTTCTTCTGTCTGCTCCGGTTTCGTGTACATCTCAATCTGGACAGATTTCGGATATCGAAGATTCAAGCCATGTTCCATACTCAGATACAGGCTGGTTGTAGAAGATACCATAACCAGAACCATTGTGGACAGAATACAAATAGACGCTAATCCTGCCCCATTTCGTTTCATACGGTAAATCATGGATGAAAGTGAAATAAAATGATTTGTTTTATAATAATATCCTTTCTTTTTCTGCATTATTTTACAAAATGTGACCGAGCCGGCAATAAATAACAGATACGTTGCAAGGATTACCAGCACGACGGCAACCATAAACCAGATCATCGCTACAAGCGGATCTTTGATTGTCAGGGATAAATAATAAGCCACACCAAGCAGAAGCAACCCGAGTACTGCAAAGATCCAGTTTGCCTTCGGAGGTTTCTCTCCTGTCTTTTCACTTTTTAAAAGTTCTACAGGTTTTAACCGATAGACGGACACGATCATCCGAAGCATGATTAATGCAAAAATGACCAGGAATAACAGTGCCGTAGCCACAAGTGCCGGAACACTGATTTTCATAGAAAGTCCGGCATTACTTCCAAGTATCTTCGCTGCCAGAAGTTCCCCCAATTTAGAAAACAGGATTCCTCCCACGATCCCTCCTGCAATCGTCAGAACACTGATGAGCAGATTCTCAAGAACCATGATTTTTACAAGGTCAATTTTTCCCATTCCAAGGATGTGATACAACCCAAACTCTCTCTGTCGTCTGCGGATCAGAAATGAATTTGTGTAATACAGAAGGATCAGAGAAAAGATTGAGATCACACCAGAACCAAATCCAAGGATCATCTGCATAGTATCCCCACCTTTGATCTTGGCAAACTGCGGACTCACTGCAAGATAATCGATCAGATAGAACATCATAACCATACAGATACATGTGATCAGATAAGGAAGATACAGCTTCTTATTTTTCTTAATTCCATTAACGGAAAGTTTCAGATAAAGTCCACTTTTCATCGTCTCTCACCACCTGTCGCAAGCATTGTCAGTGTCGCTGAAATATTCTGATAGAACTGTTCATCTGTCTGTTCGCCTTTATATACCTGGTGGAAAACTTCTCCGTCTTTAATAAATAACACTCTCCCGGCCTTGCTCGCTGCTTTGACAGAATGTGTTACCATAAGGATCGTCTGTCCCGACTGATTGATCCGCTCAAATACCCCGAGCAATTCATCCGTTGATTTCGAATCGAGTGCCCCGGTCGGCTCATCCGCCAGGATCAGTCTCGGATCTGTGATCAGCGCTCTCGCCACTGCTGCACGCTGCTTCTGTCCTCCTGACACCTCATAGGGATACTTCTCCAGAAGTCCTGCAATTCCAAGTTCTTTCACGATTGGCATCATCCTGACATTCATTTTCCTGTAATCAACTCCCTGCAGTACCAATGGCAGTAAGATATTGTCCTTTAGATTAAATGTATCCAAAAGATTGAAATCCTGAAATACAAACCCAAGATGATCTCTCCTGAACTTGGACAGATCCTTCTCACGGATTGCTGATAACGGTTTTCCATCTAGATAAACTTCCCCTTCAGTTGGTTTATCCAATGCTGCCAGCATGTTCAGTAATGTCGTCTTCCCCGAGCCACTCTCTCCCATGATTGCTACATATTCGCCCTCTTCTACTGAGAATGTCACCTTAGAGAGTGCCTGTACCTGATTACCGCCAAAACGGGAACGGTATATTTTTTTCAAATTTTCTACTTCCAAAACTGTCATTTCTTACGACCTCCTCTTCTTTCTTTCAACATCCTCAGTATAGCAATACAGCCAGAATGCCAACATTGATTTCTGTGACATTCCAGCTGTCTGATGTGACAATTTTGTCACTTGCTTCTCTCTGTGTGATTTAGTGATTTACTCTGCTCTCAACGGATACTCTGCCAGATCTATTGTAAAACTGCTACCTTCCCCCAGCTTCGACACAACCGTGATCTGATGCCCAAGTTTCTTTGCCGCCATCTGACTCAGATACAGACCGATTCCCGTTGATTTTCGTTCCATTCTTCCATTATATCCCGTATATCCTTTTTCAAAGATTCTCGGCAGATCTTCCGGTGCAATTCCCATTCCGGTATCTGTAACCGTCAGTTTCTTTTCTTCACTGACAGTGATCGTCACTGTTCCTTTCAGCGTATACTTCACTGCATTGGATAACAACTGTTCAATAATAAACGAAAGCCATTTCTCATCTGTCAGAACAATCTGGTCTGTCCCTTCATAGATCAGACGGATTCTTCTTCGAATAAACTGTCCTGCATATTTACGGATCGATTTTCTTACAATTTCATCCAAAGGATACTGTGCGATTACCAGATCCTTCGTGCCACTGTCAAGACGCACATACCCAAGTGCCATCTCCACATACTGCTCCACCCGGAACAGTTCGGCTTTCAGATTCTGATTCGTCTCGGTATCTTCCTGCTGGAGTAATACATTCATCACAGCGATCGGTGCTTTAACCTGATGCACCCAGGTTGCATAATAGTCCTCCATGTCCTGACCGGACTTCTCCCATCTGGTATGTTCTTTTCTTTGCTGTTGTTCTTCTTTTCTGATCAGCTCCTGATATCCTGACTCAATTCCATCTTGTGCGATCGGAAGTGAATCCTCATAAGGTCCTTCTCCTTGCAGCAAATGTTCCAGCTTCTGCCCGGTTTTCTTATACCGCAAATATCCACAGAGAAGAAAAAGTAATCCAAATGCCAGACACAACACTGTCGGATAAACCGCTGCCTTCAGATTAATCTCTTCCAACACAAAAATCAGAAAAAAGATTCCCGCACACAGCAAACTCCACAGAAGCACAAAGCGGATTCTTTTCAAATATTGTAAAAACATTTTTACTCCTTCTCGATGATGTATCCACCGCCGACTTTCGTCTTGATAAAGCCTTCCAGTCCCGCTTTTTCCAACTTTTTCCGAAGTCTTCCGACATTGACTGTCAATGTATTCTCTTCGATATAATTGTCTGTCTCCCACAGCTTTGTCATCAGCGTGTCTCTGCTGACCACGCGTCCTTTATTCTCCATCAATGTCTGTAAGATACGAAATTCATTCTTTGTCAACTCAATTTTTTCTCCATTATAAGTCATTGTTGTATCATAGAGGTTCAGGATTGCTCCTCTATGTTCCAGCATCGGTACTTTTCCTGATAGATCATATGTTCTCCTTAGCAGAGCCTGAATCTTCGCTGTCAGTACACTTAAGTCAAATGGTTTTGCCACAAAGTCATCTCCGCCCATATTCATCGCCATGATAATATTCATATTATCCGCTGCCGAAGAGATAAAGATCACCGGCACGCTCGATATCTTACGGATCTCGCTGCACCAGTGGTATCCATTATAAAAAGGAAGCGTGATATCCAAAAGCACCAGATGTGGACCGTACTCTGCAAATGTCTCAAGAACCTTTGCAAAATCTTCCACATAACGTGCTTCATTTCCCCACGCTTCCATCTCTTTTTTAATTGCCCCTGCCATCACAAGGTCATCTTCTATGATTAGAATCTTATACATTCTGCGGATTCCCCTTTCGCTCTTATCCACTACTATATATCATAGTATACAGTATTTCAAGAGCACACGGTCATACCGTATCCGGCGAGATAACCCGCTGGATATGGATTGCAAGAAATCCGATTTCTTCTTTTGCGACCGGTTGTTTCAGCTGTCTGGACATATAGTCACACACTCTCTTCGCCGCCTCTCCGGTCCTTGGGTAATTCTGAAAAATGAACTCATTAAAGTCTGCATTCGTCCCTTCACCCTTACGTGTTCTCAGAATCATATAATACATATGACTCATCAGACGTGTACATCCAAGTGAGCCGCTCTCCAGCTTCTGATCGAATTCCTGTTCAATCATGGCAATCCCTTCATTTACAATCCTGGTCGCATCCAGAGTCTGGGATACTGCCTCATCAGAAAGGCCTGCATGGATATGTAGCGTAATGAATCCGACTTCATCCTCTGAGATTTCATATCCTGTCAGCTTCTGTATAATTTCCCGCCCTTTCAGGGCCACTTGATACTCCTCTCCAAACAACACACGGATATCCGGTGTAAATGGATTCGGAAGCTGGCGGTTCTCCTTCGCTCTCTTCGCTGCAAGCGCAATATGATCTGCCAACGGAAGCAGCATCTCATGATTGATCTTCTGAAACACGTTCTCTGCTTCTTCAATGATCTTTCCTGTTGCCTCAATAAACTCCGGGCGGATACCATTGACTGTTTTCAGAACAGACTCCTGCTTTCTTCTTGTGACAAGGGAATATACTTTGGCTCCGGGAAGTTTCTCGATCTGTTCTGTAGGTTTCTTTCCAAATCCCACACCGTTTCCGAGAAGGATCATCTCCTTCCCTGTCTCAACATGATATACAAGAATCCCATTATTATTCAGAACTTTAATGACTCGATACATCCCCCCGGAGCCTCTCTTTCTTTCTCTTAATTCAAGCTTACGATTTCTGCTGTCTTCTCAAGCTTCTCTACTTTTCCGCTCTTAGACATTCTGATCTCTTCACCTTCCTGAAGACTTGTAAATACAACCATACATTCATCGGATTTTGCATGCTCTTGGATATATTTTATATCAAAACCTATCAGTTTGTCACCCTTTTTTACTCGGTCTCCGTCATTTACAAAAGTTTCGAATCCTTTTCCATCCAGATTTACAGTATCCACACCAATATGAAGCAGATATTCGGTTCCGTCATCACTAGTCAGACCAACTGCATGTTTTGATGGGAAGATAAAAGATACAGTTGCATCTTCCGGCGCATAAGCCATTCCCTCTTCCGGGCGAACCAGATAACCGTCTCCCATCATTTTCCCTGCAAATGCTTCGTCACACGCTTCTTCGATCGGTGCTGCCACTCCTGTGAATGGAGAGCAAAGCTCTTTCTTTACAGTTCCGGCTGCAACAGTTTTGTTCTCATCTTTCTTCGCTTCATCTTTTGTTTCTGCACATTTATTCGTTTCTTCTGCGCTGTTTTCATTTTCTTCCGGAAGATATTCCACATCCGGAGCTTTCTCCAGATAATCTTCCAGATTGGATTTAATCACAGAAACAGCCGGTCCGTAGATTACCTGGATTCCCTGTCCTTTTCTTACGATTCCGGATGGGGATGTCATTCTTAAGACATCTTCATTTACCAGTTCCGGCTTTACTACCGTACAACGAAGTCTTGTCGCACAGCAGTCTACATCAGAAATGTTTTTCTTTCCACCAAGTCCTCTTGTGATCAGTGCGCTCTTCTGATCTTCCGGTGTCATTTCATTTTCAGAATCTGCATCATTTCCATCTACTTTTGCTTTATAATCAGCTTTTGTATACAGCTTCGTTTCCGCATCATCATCTTCTCTTCCCGGTGTCTTCAGATTCAGCTTCAGAATCAAAGTACGGAAGATGATATAATATAAGAAGAAATAAATAATTCCAACCGGGATGATTCTGATCCAGCTTGTCTTAGCATTTCCCTGAAGGATACCGAAAAGGAACAGATCAATAAATCCACCGGAAAATGTAAGTCCTACTGCAATATTTAACATATGCGCGATCATATAAGCAGATCCTGCAAGGATCACCTGTACCGCAAAAAGGATCGGTGCTACAAACAGGAATGAGAACTCCAGTGGCTCTGTGATTCCGGTCATCATACATGCAAGTGCTGCAGAAAGCAGAAGTCCACCTACCTGTTTCTTCTTCTCCGGTTTTGCACACTGATACATTGCAAGTGCCGCACCCGGAAGACCAAAGATCATGAAAATAAATTCACCGGAAAAATATCTTGTCGCATCCGCACTGAAATGTACTGTGGATGGATCTGCAAGCTGCGCAAAGAAGATGTTCTGACCGCCCTGTACCAGCTGTCCCGCAACTTCCATTGTTCCTCCAACCGCTGTCTGCCAGAATGGAAGATAGAATACATGGTGAAGTCCAAATGGAATCAACGCTCTCTTAATAATACCAAAGATCAATGTTCCAATATAACCTGTTCCTGTTACAAGTCCGCCAAGTGCATAGATTCCATTCTGAACGGTTGGCCATACAAAATAGAGTACGATTCCGACAGCCACATAAGTCAATGTTGAAATAATCGGAACAAATCTTGATCCACTGAAGAATGACAGTGCATTCGGAAGCTGGATTTTGTAAAACTTATTATGAAGTGCTGCTACTCCAAGTCCAACGATAATACCGCCAAATACACCCATCTGTAATGTCTGGATTCCGCAGACACTTGTCACAGTTCCTTCCAGAACTCCGGCTCCAAGCGTTCCGTCTGCAAGAAGATCTCCACGGATCAGAAGCATGGCATTCATTGTTGCATTCATTACAAAGAAAGAGATCATTGCCGCAAGTGCCGCAACTTCCTTCTCTTTCTTCGCCATACCGATTGCTACACCGACAGCAAAAATGATCGGCAGGTTATCAAAAATAATACTTCCCGCTTTGCTCATAATTGTGAGCAGGGAATTCAAAATTGTCCCCTCGCCTAAAATTGCCTGAAGATGATATGTCTCAATCATCGTTGCATTTGTAAATGAACTTCCTACTCCAAGCAGAAGTCCTGCTACCGGAAGAATTGCGATTGGAAGCATAAAACTTCTTCCGATTCTCTGCAATACTCCAAAAATCTTGTCTTTCATCTGTAATCCTCCTCGTATAAAATTTCTCATAGAGTTAGCGCAACAAAAAAAGCATAAACTAATCCTCAATAACGAAATCCACCTTATCTGGTGAACTTATTAAGGATAGTTTATGCCTGCTTTACCAGTAACACTCTATCGTGCGCTTTTCTCTTTTAACCACGTATAGTATAACCATACTCACTTCCAACAGTCAATCTGTAATATTCAACAATATTTATCCTGTTTATTTGTTGAATATGTTACTTAGTGATTATTTTAGTAAATTAAAGTTTTTCTTTTGATTCAAATTAACTTCTCTTCATTTTACGCTTCTGGCTTTTGCTTATTTGCTTTTGTAATATCCAGACGTACATTCACACCAAATGGATTGATTGCAACTCCCTTTGCATCCGGGATCAGTATCTCCGGAATCTTATCCGCCGGGATTGCTGCTGTCTTCATCTTCTTGCCCTGTGCAAATCTGGTAAATTCTATCATATCTGTAAAGATCGGCTGATACAGACTTCCGTCCGGCTGTCTCAGAAGTGGAACCTGATTATCTTCCTGAACTCCTACGATAAAGGTTCCTTTCTTATAATGCGCCATCATCTCTTCCTGAAGTTCCTTCACATTCTCCGGCATCTCCGGTCCGATATTGCGGTGCATCTCCTGCATCAGATACATTGCTGTCAGATGAAGCTCCGGATTCTCGATCAGTTTCTTTCCTTCAGGCAGTTCTTCCTTATTCTTACGAACTACAAGCTGTTCCAGCTGAATCCTGACTTCCTCCTCTGTACCAACATTCACTGCCAGTGCATTCACGCCCATTGTATACAGGTTTGTAAAAAATCCAAGTCTGGCATTCTTTTCAATCTTGGCAATTCCTACATGATAACGATCTTCTGCAAGCGTCTTTGCCTTTTCCTTTGCAGACTCTTCCTGATAATAAACCAGAACCTCGTCATCAAATGTCTCTTCATCACAGAGGACAAACGGCATCTTCGTCACACCTGACATGATCACATAAATCTCTTCGAGATTTCGCAGATTCACCAATACCTGCTTCATCTCTGTACTGACAATTACTTTATTCTCATCCATCTCTTTGTTTTCCTTTCTGGTTGCTTTTCTTTATATTACATGTTGCAGTAGTGCAAAATGATGTGAGTGTCAAAAGTAAATTTTGCCACTCACTGATGTAACCGGATTGCTCCATTGCTATGCAATTCCCGCAATCTTCATAAAATGAGGTATAAATATAATACACCCTATGATCACAGCCATGATTGCCGTAAAAAGCACTGCACCAGCTGCCGTATCCTTCGCTATCTTAGCAAGTGGCTTTCTCTCTTCTGTCACAAGATCGACAACAGCTTCCACTGCCGTATTCACAAGTTCCAGTGAGATCACCATTCCAAAAAGGAGAAGACAGATACACCATTCCATCGGTGTTAATCCTACAAAGGTTCCAACTGCTGTTACAAGAATCACTGCAAGGCAATGAATCTTCATATTCCTCTCTTTTAAAATCCCTGTCCAGATTCCTTCAAAGGCATAGCCAAAGCTTTTGAATAAAGGCTGTTTTCGATTCTTCATTCGTAGTCTCCTTTCGGATTCGTATCATAGATCAAGCAACAAATCTAATATCTATGATACCACATCTGGCTCCTTATCAAAAGAGGTATTTTCCTATTATTATCAAAAGAATACTCGGATTTCGAAGCTCATATCCTTTTCACTTATTTACAAGCTTCAACCATACTCTTTACATATTCTGCAACATACGGCACGCAGTCTTTTCCGTATTTCTCACACAACTTAACGATTGCACTTCCAACGATCGCACCATCTGCGCTCTGACACATCTTCGCCGCCTGCTCCGGAGTGGAGATTCCGAATCCGACCGCACATGGAATATCATTTTCCTCTTTTACAAGCTTCACCATTGCTCCGATATCCGTCGTGATCGCAGATCTTGTTCCTGTTACACCAAGTGAGGAAACACAATATACGAATCCCGATGCTTCTTTTGCAATCATCCGGATTCGGTCATGAGAAGTCGGTGCAATCAATGAGATCAGATCGATTCCGTACTTTTTGCACACGATGTCAAATTCTTCTTTCTCTTCAAATGGAACATCCGGAAGAATCAGACCATCCATTCCGACATTTTTCGCTTTCTCAAGAAATCTTTCTGTTCCGTAAGAGAACACAACATTTGCATATGTCATAAAAACAAGTGGAATCTGTGTATTCTGACGGATTTCTTTTACCATATCGAAGATCTTATCTGTAGTCACGCCTCCTGTCAGCGCACGCAGATTTGCTCCCTGTATAACCGGTCCTTCTGCTGTCGGATCGGAAAATGGGATTCCAAGCTCGATCAACGCCGCCCCTGCTTTCTCCATCTCATAGACAATCTGTTTCGTCGTCTCAAGATCCGGGTCACCACATGTGACAAATGGTATAAATGCTTTCTTCCCTTTAAATGCTTCCTGTATTCTACTCATGAAGATCCTCCCCTCTGTAGCGGGCGATGGCGGCGCAGTCCTTGTCGCCGCGGCCGGAGATCGTGACGACAAGAAGCTGATCGCTCCCCATCGTGGGTGCGAGCTTTCGCGCGTAGGCGACGGCGTGGGCCGATTCGATGGCGGGGATGATGCCCTCCGTGCGAGCGAGGTATTCGAACGCCTGCACGGCCTCCTCATCGGTGATGGCAACATACTCTGCGCGGCCGATGTCGTGCAGGTACGCATGCTCAGGGCCGACGCCGGGGTAGTCGAGACCGGCGGAGATGGAATACACCGGCGCGATCTGACCGTACTCGTCCTGGCAGAAGTAGGACTTCATGCCGTGGAAGATGCCGAGCCTGCCAGTCGA
>OGPT01003018.1_pt1 | contig 12736 bp, 10 predicted proteins | sample 1552951 | NCBI WGS metagenome assembly OGPT01 (sample SAMEA2580224, study PRJEB22360) | human gut metagenome | biome: human gut; feature: human-associated habitat; material: faeces | place: Denmark | collected 2008/2010
ATCTTCAAACGTGTAGGTCTTTCCGGTAAATCCGTAATTCCTATGATCATCGGAACAGGATGTGGTATCCCGGCTATCATGGCTTGCCGTACCATCCGTAACGAAAGAGAACGTAGAACAACAGCAATGCTGGCAACCTTCATGCCATGTGGAGCAAAACTTCCTGTAATCGCATTGTTTACAGGTGCTTTCTTCCCAGAGTCAAAATGGGTTGGACCGGTAATGTATTTTGTAGGAATCCTTTTGATCCTTCTTGGAGCACTTTTGGTAAAAGCAGTTACCGGTATGAAGTACAGAAAATCTTTCTTTATCATCGAGCTGCCTGAATACAAAGTTCCAAGTTTGAAAATTGGTGTTTTGTCCATGTTAAACCGTGGTAAAGCATATATCAAAAAAGCAGGAACGGTTATTCTTGTTTGTAACACAGTAGTTCAGATCATGCAGTCCTTCAACTGGCATTTCGAAGCCATCGAAGAAGGCGCAGAGAATACTTCCATCCTTGCTAGTATCGCAGGACCATTTGCTGTACTTCTTGTACCTGTTGTAGGTATCGCCGCTTGGCAGCTTGCTGCAGCAGCAATCACAGGATTTATCGCAAAAGAGAACGTAGTTGGTACGATCGCTACGGTTTATGCGATCACAAACTTCATCGATCCGGATGAACTTGAGTTGATCGGAAGTGGTAACGCTGTTGCTACCGCAATGGGAATCACAAAAGTAGCAGCACTTGCTTACTTGATGTTCAACCTTTATACTCCACCATGTTTCGCAGCTTTGGGTGCTATGAACTCCGAGATGCAGAGTGGAAAATGGCTGTTTGCCGGTATCTGCCTCCAGTTGGCAACCGGTTTCACCGTAGGATTTTTAGTATACCAGATTGGTACATTGATCACGACGGGAAGCCTTGGTGCCGGATTTGTCGGCGGTTTGATCGCAGTACTTGTATTTGCTGCCGTAATCGTTACATTGATCATGAGAGCAAATCGAGCTATCGATACCGAGTACCAGTTAGACTAATAATGTAGAAAAGAGATGATGAATTATGACAGGTATTATAGCAAATGTAGTTGTTATCTTACTTCTGGTAATCATCGTAGGCTCTTCCCTTCTTTACATTCGTAAAGAGAAGAAGAGGGGCGTTCATTGTATCGGATGTCCGTCCGCAGGTTCGTGTACACGTTCCTGTGCATCAAAACCAAAGAAGAAAGATTAAAGGGGATGACGAGGTTGAATACGCAGACACTTTTAATCATAGTAATTCTCGTGCTGATATTGATTCCGGCGATCCGGACCAGCATCAAGCACATGAAAGGCGAAGGCGACTGCTGCGGCGGTCCCAAAGAAAAGCCGATCAAGAAAAAGATCTCCGGACCGGTACTTCGTGAGGTCACCGTACACATCGACGGCATGCACTGTCAGAATTGCCGGGTGCGGATCGAGAACCATCTGAATGAAATGGATGGCATCGTCGCAAAAGTGAATCTGAATAAGAAAGCGGCGACGATTTCGGTCTACAAGGATGTCGATGATCTGGAAATTCAGAATACCATCGAAAAACTTGGATATACTGTCGTGAGTATGGAATAATATAGGCTAATAATTTACTCCTTTTTATCCTGGGTCAAAGTTTTTGCCCGGGAAGATGCCGGCGAATTGCTTCGCAGCATATAGGCATCAAAATCAATAATCGTGTATAAAATGACGAGAGCAGCTTTGGGCTGGCTGCAAATTGTCGAAAATTGAACTGCCGTGCAGAGAGTAATCTTTGTGCGGCGGTTTTTTTCTTGTCAAAGGCGGAAAAGAACACGAAGTGTTCGAAATGCCAGACTTAATTTCAGACAGCAGGAGCCTACCCATATTATGGAAAATATTGTATATAACGAGCTGTTGATCCGTGGGTATAATGTAGATGTTGGTATTGTGGATGTATATGCAATAAATCATGAAGAAAAGAAGAGAGTTCGCAAGCAATTGGAAGTTGATTTTGTGGTAAATCAGGGGAGTCAGAGATATTATATTCAGGTGGCGTATGATATGACCACAGAGGAAAAACAGACACAGGAATTTAATTCATTTCGAAATATTCCGGATTCATTTAAGAAGATTGTTATTGTAAATGGAACGAAAAAGCCGTGGAGAAACGAGGAAGGCTTTGTAATTATGGGGATGAAATATTTCCTGTTAAATGGGAATAGTTTGGAGTTTTAGATCCTCAAAATGTCCTAAAGTGGTAAGCAGGATGTCCGAATGTGGTAAAGAAAGGAGAGGAAAAATCTGGTATAATAAAGTGTGCTGACGCAGGTGCGGCCGCCAAGGCTTGCAACGTGTTGGTGAAAAGTAACTATTCAGGCCCCCGCCCATACATTCGCATTTTGAACACTTCGTGTTCTTTCCCGCCTTTGACAAGGCTAAAAATGCTCATATGGAGGAAGTGCAGATATGTACAAGAACAAATTTTTATCACTTTTACTAGTGTTTTCACTGGTAATATGTGGTACAATGGGAACAGGAAAGGGCGCAAAAGCCGAGGAAAACATTACAACAGAGGAAAGTGGAAAGAATCCACAGGTAGAAAGTGGTTCGGTTGAAGAAGAATTTGAAGACGATTTAGCGGTTGAAGATGAGGATATTGATGTAACTATGCGTATAACTGCTGAATGGGGTCATCATTATAATGCCGAGGTAGAAATCACCAATCTTTCTGAGGACAAGATTGACGACTGGGAAATTTCGTTTGATTTTGAAAACAAAATTGAAAATATATGGAATGCTCAGATTACGGATTATGATGAAGAACTACAGCTTTATACCATAAAAAATGTGGTATGGAATCAAGATATCAAACCAGGAGAAAAGGTTTGCTTTGGAATGACGGTAAGTTATGCCGAAAAAAAGGATACGCCGTCTGATTGGTATCTGACCAAGGCATGTATGGAAGTGCAAGATGAGTATGACGTAGATTTAAAAGAGTATAATCGTTTTGATGGTAATAAAATCAATGGACAGATAACTATTACCAATCGGTCAGGTCATACAATCGAAGACTGGAAGCTAGATTTTTCGTCAAACTTGTATTTTGATGAAAATCAAGTGTGGGGAGCAGAACTTCTTGATGGAGACTATGCTTCGTTCGATAATAAAGATGCAATTAAAAACATAGAACCGGGTCAAAGCGTGAGTTTTACTTTTATTGCAACTTGTGACGATGATAATGTGGATATTTTTGAATATACTTTGTATGAAATGATTGAGATTCCAGAAGAATTAGAAGGTGATGACGAGTGGGAAGATGAATATAAAGAAGATGTATTGGCACAGTATTATTTTGAACGAAGTGATTTTGTTTCGGATGAAGCCTATGAAGAATACTTGATACGACATGAAGCGTGGAAAAATACGAAAACATATATATCGTTGAATAAGATGAATAAACAACAAAAAAATGCAGTGTTGCAGTCAATAGCAACAACGCAGCCGACAGCATCGCCACAGCCAACAGGAATTCCAGATGTTCCACAGAAAGTTAATACTACTTTCGTATTAAAAACAGAAGATAAAGAACTTACTGTAATAAATGCTGGTGGAAATGCAGTTCAAACATTTTGCCATAAAGGAAATGATTGGTATCTTGTGCAACGTATTAGTAATAAAGTTGTTGTAACAAAAACGACCTTACAAACAGCAGGGCAGGATACAACATTTAATACACAATGGAAACTTACGACAGGACAGAAATACATTGATTTGAGCAGTACAAATAAAGACAATAAAGTTATGACATTGAATGGGTATCAGCATGGCCAAAGTTTAGAAATATTCACTTATAAAAGTAAACAATATTTGTTGATGATTGCTGGAACAGTAGGAAAGAATGGACGATATGGCAATCAAATAGCAATATTGCCATTTAAAGAAAAAGAGTTTACTTATGGAAATGACAAAGATGAAAAAAAATTGCAAGTGAAATATTTAGTAGGACTGAAATATGCAAATAAAAAACAAAAAAGCGCGGGTGTGATAAGGCAGGCAGAGGTAGCTTTGTCTGAAGACGAAGGGACACTCTTGGTCTGGGCGGGAATGGCAAGGAAGGAGGCGGCGACAAGAAAAGTGCAAGTTAGTTGTTATAATATGAAAAATATAATGAAACAGCTATTTGTAGCGCAGAAGAAAAAGAAAAAGACTAAGAAAAAAGAAAAGGCAAAGGCCATAATCTGCCGGCGAAGTTTTAAAAATCTTGATAAGAAGACATGTTATTGTAGTGCATTACAGGATGACAAAGATAAGACAATTGTAAAACCTCATGATTCTATTCAGGCAGTTGATTTGGCAAATAAAGCAAATGGCAAATATAAGATATTTATCTGTGGTGGAAACGCAGATGATCAAAAACCTCTTTCAATCGCTGTAATGACACTACAGAATAGTAAAAGTAACACCAAAGCGACAAAATATCTGGCACGTACAGATGTTATGCTGCAAAACAGTGAGAGTGTAGAGGGGCAGACGGAATTGACAAATATATATGGAACAGATCAATTAGAGATGGAAGGGCTACATTACTATGATGGGAAATTGCATTTTGTTGTTGTACCTAGTTCGAGTAGTAAAATAAGTAAGAACTGCCAGTTAATGTATACGTTGCAAGAAACATTGGTGCAGTAGCTCTAGAAAGAAGGAAAAAATGAAAAAACTACTATTCATATGTTTTTTCGCCATTTGTGGCTGTCTGGGTTTTTGCCCAGACAGTCAGGCGAAGATGCTAATAAAAAATCAGAAAGCAGGTCCGCATTGTACATGGTCGTTAAGCGAAGACGGTGTGATGACAATTCGAGGAAAAGGAAAGGTTAAACTTCAAAGTAATCTTGCATGGGCAAATAAGGGAAATGTAAAGCAGGTTATAATACAAAAGGGAATAACAGGAATTGGTGAGTATGCATTTGGAAATTATGATAATCTAACAGAGATTAAATTGCCAAAAACTGTAAATGAATTAGAAGAAGAGGCATTTGCATATTGTGATAATCTCGTATATATTACGCTGTCTCCCAATATTAAAGTTTTACCAAAAGGAGCATTTAAAGAGTGTAAATCTTTAAAAAAAGTGATATTTCCAAAGAAGTTAAAAGTGATAAAGCAATATGCTTTTTCCGGGTGTAGCAATATGGAAAAATTAGTGATTCCTGATAGTGTAGAAAAAATGGATAAACAAGCGATTTATAACTGCCGCTCATTAAAGAGCGTTACATTTCCCAAAAAGTTGAAATCCAAAGAAAATCTGATAGAAAAATGTTACAGTTTGCGGAAAGTGTGTAATCATTCTTGTCTCAAAATTCCATTGGATACAGCAAAAGGACATCGTGTGTGGAGGAGCAAGGGAAAACTTATCAAGACGTTGGCCCCCAAATCTACTGCAAAAAGTTTGGGAACCCGGTATAAACTGACATACGATTTACGTGGAGGAACGGCAAAAGAAGAACTTCCACAATATCGTTATTATGGGGATAAAACCCCGCTGCCAGAAGCAGAAAAGGAAGGATATCGTTTTGTGGGATGGCGAGATATGCAGTGTTGGTCTTATGATGAAGAGGTCATTGTGTATAGTGAAAGAAATTTAAAGATAAGTGCGTATTTTATTAAGTATGAAATTAAGTTGTTGGAAGATGGCGGTTTATTGTGTAAAGTTAATGATGATGGATTTTATTTTGTGGATATTTTTGAACGATGTCCGATAAAATATTATGTTCATTTTTCTGAAGATGGAGGAAAAACCTGGTGGAACTCCGGAGGCGGAAGAGGAGATGGGACGGGTTTTATACAAAAACTGGGAGAAAATGATATAGAGAAGGGAAAAATTTACTTATATGAGATTACATATAGTATAGGAGACTATTTTGAACCAGATGATACGGTTAGATGGTTTTTTCGCGATACAATTTGTTTGAAACCGTAAAAATAAGTGTCATTGCGTTCTATTTCCATTTTGAAATATGAATAAAATCGTAGCTAAAACAGGTGGTTGATATTGTTAGATAAACAGAGAATATTCAATTGTCAAGTTTAAAGGAAAAGAGGAAAATAATGAGTAAATATGTAAAAATTTTACTACAAGCAATTGCTTTACTTTCTATTACTTTGGGAGTGTTTTCCGCACAAGCAATGGCAAAAACAAATATTCAGTATGAGGTAATCAATGGTGATACTCTTGTTATATCCGGAAATGGAGAAACAGAGGAGACTATCGAATATGGAAAAGAAGTTAAAGAATCAAAGATAAAAAAATTAATTATTAAAGAGGGAATTACTAAAATTACACCATTAGGAATAGGAAAGTTTGAATCTGTAAGAGAAGTTGTTTTGCCAGATAGTTTGACAGAAATCGGGGATACTACATTTGCGGGGTGTTATAAACTGAAAAAGGTTCGGTTTGGGAAAGGGTTGCAAGTGATTGGGTACAGTGCATTTGCAAGTTGCATAAGTTTGGAAGAGATAGATATTCCAGACTCTGTAGTTGAAATAAGTGAATCTGTGTTTGCAAGCTGTCATAAATTAAAAAAAATTACATTGCCAGAACGGTTGAAAGAATGGAATTTTAATACTTTTCGAGATTGTCCAGCACTGGAAACAATTGTAAACAATTCTAAAATCCCATGCTATATGCCATGGTACAAAAAATACGTCACATGGCGAGTAGATGGGAAGAAAACGAAGACAATTCCAGCAGGAAAGACGGGAACATCGACAAGAAAAAAACTTTCGATACAGTATGACCTGCGAGGAGGTCAGGAAACGAAAAAACTGCCTCGAACGTATCGGTTTGGTGATAGTGTAACACTTCCGGAAACGGTAAAGAGAAAAGGATATGTTTTTATGGGGTGGAGTGATAAAATGTATGCGGATGTAGAAAAAGTAGAGAGCGGGCAGAAAAAGGCAAAGTTTTATGCGACATGGTATAAGTATAAGGTGGAGAGCAAAAAGACGGGAACAGCGACGGTTAGCTTTGACAGCAGTCAGGCAAAAGTGCTTCTAGAGGCACATGCGATACGCTATTCCGTATATAAGGATATGAGCCGTTGTGATGAAAAATACTGTAACAAAAGCAAAGGGAAAGTGATGATTAAAAATCTTGAGCCGGGGAAGACGTATTATTTTGAGATTTGTGGGGTAAGGGATCCGGATCATCCATTTGAAAAATGGAGAGCGAAAAGAAAGGTATCGATTTGCGGTTAGAAAGAGGAAATACTAGGATCCCTGCTCATATTTTCCAAGCCATTCACGTGGTGTCAGGCTGACTTCACTTTTGAAAAAACGAGTTAGTGATGCGGGGCTGCTATATCCGAGTTCTTCGCTGATATAAGCAGGCGAAAAGCCTTGGGTAAGAAGTTCCTGAATACGGGAAACTTTTGCCCGGGCAATGTATTGATACAATGTTTCGCCGGAGGTTTCCGCAAATATACGATTTAATTGTCGTGCACTATAATGCATGGCATCCGCAATTTCATTACAGCTAAGTTTGGCGTGAGTGTGATGGTGAACATAAACTTGAATTTGGGACAGCACAGGAGAACTATTTTGGCATATTTCTGTAGCCGGTAAAAACATGGATAAAATGTCAGAAATTAAAGCAATTTTTAAATCTTCCGGCGCATTGAGCTGATAGGAAGCAGCAGTATATTCACTACATAACCGGCAAAAAGTCAGGCGATCATTTTCCGATAAAACAATCGGCTTAAAATGAGCATGATTTGTCAATAACGGAGTTTTGGGAAGATAAAATTTGGAAAAATTGAGGGTGATTCTCCGATATGGAATGTTTGCAGGAATGCGAACAGAATGTCCATTGTGAGGGGAAAATAAGCAGAGCAGTCCAGGGACAACAGTATAAATTGCGTTGTCCAAAAAGAGACGGCCTTCGCCCTCTAATACGTAGTAAAATTCGTATTCTGAATGGTGATGCATCGGAAAAGACATTCCTGTGTTTTCGCATTTGTTTGTCAGAACGAATTTGTCATTTGATGGTTTTATGCTAAAATTTACCTGCTGGCTCATATATAACTTCCTCCCTATGTAAAACGTATCTTAAATAATTACATTATGATTATTACATAAATTGGAAGAAATGTCAAGAAAAACTGCCGCCTTGCAAAAAAAGCCATTTTCAGTTGACAAATTCTGGGGGTTATGTTACGCTTAATTTCAAAGAAAATAACAAGTAGGATAGGAGAACTTATGAAAAACTTAATTAAAACTACAGTACTTGCAGCGGCATTCATTTTCACTTTAGGAGCGACTGCAATACAGCCGGTACAGGCAGCAGAAAAAGGTATTAAAATATCCAAAAAAAATTTCCCGGATGTGGCTTTTCGTAAAGGGGTTAAAACGAAGTTTGACTTAAATAAGGATGGGTATTTATCGCGTCAGGAACGCACTATGGTAACAGAGGTCACCGATTCTTTGATTATGTGTACAAAACGAAAGGGTGGCTGGAAAAAATATCATTCATTAAAAGGTATCGAGTATTTCCCTTGTTTGAAAAAATTAGAGATGAATAATATTAATATAGGTAATCCGAATATCAGTAAAAATAAACTGTTGCAAAGCGTACGTTTGTATAACACATTTACTACGTATGTTAATGTAAACAAAAACGTGAGATTAGAAAGATTATATATATCTTCCGAGGTTAGTATGGTGGGAAAACGGTCATTGAAAAATATTGATGTTTCTCACAATAGGCAATTGGAAGAACTTACTTTAATTCGAGGTGTTTCAGCAATAGATGTATCTAATTTATCGAAGCTGCGGATGCTGGTTATTGGAGAGGGGCAATTGAAAACTCTGGATGTTTCCCATAATCCGGAATTACAGATACTGAGTTGCGGAGGAAATCAGTTGACGGAATTGGATGTATCGGCGTGTACTAAGTTAAGCAGTTTCACATGTGAAAAAAATCAACTGAAGGCGGTAAAACTGCCTGAAAATTTAACGCTGGTGAATTTTGAATGCCATAAAAATCAGTTGACGGAACTTGATATGAAAAATGGAAAAGTAACCGGCGAAATGAAATTTGATACCCAATGTTCTGTTGTGAATTATGCAGGAACCATTCACAATGATCTTATGAATAAGTAGTGGAAGCGTGATCCGGGGACAGTATTTCAAAATGTTTTGGCAGATTAATTAAAGATAAAAAATACTATTATTAGGGAAAGGGGGAATGAATAGTGAAAAAGAAAACCTGGGTTATGCTTCCTAAAAGTCTGATTGCCGTTTTAATTTTTGCTGCGGTGGTCACGGCGATTTATATCTATGACAAAAATTTACTCCCGGTAGGAAATGTTTCTTTGGAGCCGGGAAAATATGTATGGGATCAGGATTCCAAGGCTTCCATTACGATTTCGGAAGATGGCAGGATGACATTTGAAAATATGGATTTGGATCATATGCTGGTAGGTTTCCGTAAGTTTCGGTTAAATGAGACGTTTATTGGCGAAGAGAAGAAGTTTATACTTACACGAGGGCTTTCCGGGGTATATTCTTTGTCTTATTATCTTTCCGAAGAGGATCGTATGGAAGTGGATTATTATCCACGGGAAGATAAACTGCTTCTTTTTAAACCGCGGAGTGAAGATGGATACACTTTTATGCTGGAAAAGTGATTCTTGTTCAAAAAAATCCGATGTGTTATAATTGGGAAAAGGGGGTTTTATATGAAAACAGATATTACGAAGCAAATGGAAATGGTACTGTACAGAACGGAAGAAGACGATGTAACAGTCAGCGCTTTGATAAAAGATGAAACAATATGGATTACCCAGAAGGCAATGGCTGAGTTGTTTGGTGTACAGACTCCAGCAATCAGTAAGCATTTAAAGAAAATTTTTGAGCAGGGTGAGCTTAGCGAAAAAGTGGTTGTTTCCAAAATGGAAATACCCACTCCACATGGCGCAATTCCGGGGAAAACGCAGTTTTCTCCTACCAACTATTATAATTTGGATGCCATCATTTCTGTTGGCTATAGGGTAAATTCTATTCAGGCGACCAAGTTTCGAATCTGGGCTACGAATGTTCTTAAGGAATATATGATAAAAGGATTTACGATGGATGATGAGCGGTTGAAACAGGGAAAAACTGCTTTTGGCAAGGATTATTTCCGTGAATTGCTGGAAAGAGTTCGTTCTATCCGTGCCAGCGAGCGCAGAATCTGGCAGCAGATTACGGATATTTTTGCGGAATGCAGCATTGATTATGATAAGGATTCTGATATTACATATCATTTTTATGCTACCATTCAGAATAAATTTCATTATGCAATTACCGGAAAAACCGCGGCTGAAATTGTCTATCAACAGGCAGATCATACAAAAGAAAATATGGGACTGACTACGTGGAAGAATGCTCCGGATGGTCGTATTCTCAAATCAGATACTCCGATTGCGAAAAATTATTTAGATGAAAAACAAATTCGCCGATTGGAACGAGCGGTTACGGGATATTTTGATTATATAGAAGATTTGATTGAGCGGGAAAATGTTTTTACAATGGAAGAATTTTCCGAGAGCGTAAATGAGTTTCTTGCATTCCGCAGATATGATATTTTGAAAGACAATGGACGTGTATCGCACAAACAGGCAGTGGAAAAAGCATATCAGGAATATGATGTTTTTAATAAGACACAGCCGATTGAATCCGATTTTGACAAAATGATCAAGAGATTGGAGAAGAGGTAATCCACCATGGAGCTTATTTGGAACGAACAAAATCAAAATGCAGTCGTGCACGAAGTGCGCTCAGACAGCCCGGAGATTACGTTGCCGGAAACGGTAGAAGGGCGTAAGATTGTGGCGGTTGGAGCGTATTGTTTTTCGGACCGGAAACGAAAAGAAACAGGTCAAAATGGCATTACGACAGTGAATGGGGAACCGTGTGATCATTCGGCGCAGGGGGAGTTTGTGGAAAAGATTGCATTGCCGGATGCCGTTGAGCGGATTGAAAATGCAGCTTTCTTTAATTGTAAAAAATTGTATGCTCTTGAAGTGGGGAAAAGGACGACAGAGATTGGAAGCGATGTATTTAATAACTGCAGTGCATTGCACAAGGTGCATATCCGCGGAAAGGCGGGAGAGGAGACGGGCGCAAAGCAGCTGCTTGCAAGAATTTCATGGGATGTCGAGGTGCAGTTTGACGATGCGGTTTTGTTTTATCCCGAGTATTATGAGGGATATGATACGATCGCACCGGCGCACATTTTTGGCTTAAATATCGAGGGTGAAGGGTTCCGGGCGAGACAATGTTTCCGAGAGGGAAAAGTGGATTTCGAGGCGTACGATTCGATTTTTGAGAAGGCTTGTGCGGAGGAAAATGACCGGGTTCTCGTGCATATGGCGATGGACAGGCTTATGACCCCGGTTGGTTTGACGGAAAAGAACCGCCTTCGATACGAAAAATATCTCGTGAGTGTGCCGGAGAAAATATTTGAGATCTGTTTAAAAAATAGAAAATTGGAATGGCTGAAATTTTCTGTAAATTCGGTGCTTGCAGGGGATAAAATAGAAACAACGGTGAAAGAAAAAGCATTGGTAACTTATGTGCAGCAGGATTGGACGGAAGGAGCGGCGGTCCTTTTGGCAGCAGGCAGGAAAAAAGAAGGAGGCAAAAAGGCGCGCTATGAATTTGAGTAAAAAGCAAGTGCAGAGCGAAGAGGCGTGGCAGAATCAGATGGCAGAAAAAATTCTGCGGTTTGTGCAGAATGAATTGTATCAGGATCTGCGCTTTCTGGATGTGGCGCTTTCTGCATTGGTGTGGAAGCCGGCACAGGGACTCCGGACATTGGCGACGGATGGCAGTAAATTGTACTTTCCGGCAAAAAGTATATGTAAAATATTTCCAGACAATCCACTGTATCTGAACCGCGTGTATCTTCATACGGTGCTTCACTGCCTTTTTGCTCATTTGTGGCTGCAGCAGGGGCGGGAGCGGCCTTGGTGGGATGCAGCGTGTGATATTGAAGTCGAGTACGTTATCGATCATTTGGAAAAGAAGAGTGTGAAACGCGCATTGTCGTGGGAACGCCAGAAAATGTATCAAACCATGGAAGAGAGGAAACTTCTTTCGGCGGCAAAGATCTATGAATATTTGGGGAAAATTGGAATTGAAGAGCGGGAAAAACTGCGTCGGGAATTTTATACAGACAATCACAAATTTTGGCCGGAAGAGGAAAAAAAGTCGCCGATGCAAAATCAGGCGAGAGAAATGTGGGACAAGATTTCGCGGCAGAGCCGGATGCAGGAAGAAAAGCGCGGCGATGAGCCGGAAGAGGGCGAGCAATCCCTTTTACGGCGGTTAAAGGTGGACAAAAGCAGGCGGAGTTACCGGGATTTTCTGCGGAAATTTGCGGTGCTTCGGGAAGAAATGCAATGCGACCCGGATACGTTTGAGCTGAATTTTTATACGTATGGACTATCTTTGTATGGCAATATGCCGCTCATTGAACCGGTCGAAACACGCGAAGTGATGCGGATTCAGGAGTTTGTTGTGGTGCTCGATACGAGCTATTCGACCGATGGGGAGCTTATCAAAGGGTTTTTGCGCGAGACTTTTACCCTGCTCACCGAAAAAGACAGTTTTTTCCATAAGTGCCATATCCGCATTTTGCAATGCGATGACGCAGTGCGCGAAGATACGAAGATTACGGATGTTTCCGAATTGGATGCGTATTTGGAGAAGTTTACCGTCATCG
>OGPT01003031.1_pt1 | contig 12683 bp, 14 predicted proteins | sample 1552951 | NCBI WGS metagenome assembly OGPT01 (sample SAMEA2580224, study PRJEB22360) | human gut metagenome | biome: human gut; feature: human-associated habitat; material: faeces | place: Denmark | collected 2008/2010
AAAATAATGTAAATAAAAAAAATATAAATCTTAATATAACTGATAAATTAGAAACCAATTGTTCAATAAATATAATTAAAGAAAATTATTTACCAATCGGTTCAGTTGTTATTGTAGGTAATAATCTTAATGAATTAGATTGTAAGTTAGGTAATTTTATTGCACAAATATTAAGTAATTATATTGCTTTATAAAAATTTATATGTTATAATTTTACATATTGAAAAGTTATGAAGGAAAGAGAAATGATTGAATTTTTAAAGAGAACTAGTGGTTGGTGTAAACTAGTAAAATTGATTATTTTAAATGGTTCTGGAATTGTTTAAGTGAATAATTAGCTTATACCGTAAATATGCGTTAAATATAAGAGGTAGATTTATCTATGAATTAAGGTGGTACCACGTGAACTACGTCCTTATTAGGATGTAGTTTTTTTTATTATTGGAGGTGTAAAATGCGAAAATTTGAAAAAATAAGTTTTGAACAATTTAAAAATGATGTAAAAGATGATGTAAATTTATATGATTCATATAATATTCCCAAAAGAAGTACTAAAAATAGTGCTGGATATGACTTTGAATCTTTATATGATTTTACACTTAAACCAAATGAAATTATTAAAATACCAACAGGTATTAAAGTTACAATGAATTCAGATGAAGTTTTATTTATAATAGTTAGAAGTAGTATGGGTTTTAAATATAATGTTAGGCTTGTAAATCAAGTAGGAGTAATTGACAGTGATTATTACAATAATTCTGATAATGAAGGACATATATTTATTAAATTACATAATCAAGGTAATAAAGATTATATTGTAAAAAAAGGTGAAAAAATATGTCAAGGAATATTTACAAAGTATTTGACGGTAGATAATGAAGAAAAAATAGAAAAAGAAAGAATTAGTGGATTTGGTTCTACTAGTAAGGAGGATTAATATGAAAGAAAAATTTTACATTTCAACAGCAATTGCTTATGCATCAAGTAAACCACATATTGGAAATACTTATGAAATAGTTTTAGCCGATGCTATAGCTCGTTACAAAAGATTAACAGGTTATGATGTTTATTTCCAAACAGGTACTGATGAACACGGTCAAAAGATTGAACAAAAGGCTCTTGAACAAGGAAAACAACCTCAAGAATATGTTGATGAAATAGCTTTGGAAGTTAGAAAAATATGGGATGTTATGAATACAAGTTATGACAAATTTGTTAGAACTTCAAATCCAAATCATAAAGAAGTAGTTTCTAGAATATTTAAAAAATTATATGACCAAGGGGATATTTATAAAGGTAACTATGAGGGTTTATATTGCACACCTTGTGAATCATTTTGGACGGAATCTCAATTAGTAGATGGAAAATGTCCAGATTGTGGTAGAGAAGTTAAAGTAGCTAGTGAAGAAGCATATTTCTTTAAATTAAGTAACTACACTAAGAGATTAGAAGAATATATTGAATCACATCCTGATTTTATTCAACCCGAAAGTAGAAAAAATGAAATTATGAATAACTTTATAAAACCAGGGTTACAAGACCTTTGTGTATCTCGTACATCATTTGATTGGGGAGTTCCTGTTACATTTGATGATAAGCATATAATTTATGTTTGGATAGACGCTTTATCAAATTATATTACTTTCTTAGGATATGATGTTGATAATAGTTCAGATGAATTTAAAAAATATTGGCCTGCTGATATTCATTTGATAGGTAAAGATATTTTAAGATTTCACACCATATATTGGCCAATTATGTTAATGGCTTTAGATTTACCAATGCCTAAAAAAATATTTGGTCATCCTTGGGTATTATTTGGTAATGATAAAATGAGTAAATCAAAGGGAAATATATTGTATGCTGATGATTTGGTTAAAGAATTTGGTGTTGATGCTATTAGATATTATTTATTACATGAAATACCTTTTGCTAGTGATGGAACTATTACTTATGAATTATTAATTGAAAGAATTAATTCTGATTTAGCAAATATTCTTGGTAATTTAGTCAATAGAACAATTTCAATGGCTCATAAATATTTTGATGGAATAGTTTCTTTGCCTACTGAATTTGAAGATATTGATCAAGAATTAATTGATTTAGTTCTAAAAACACCAAGTATTGTTGAAGAAAAAATGAATAATTTAAAGGTAGCAGAAGCAATTGATGCAATCTTTGATATATTTAGAAGATGTAATAAATATATTGATGAAACTATGCCTTGGGTTTTATCAAAAGATGAAACAAAACAAGAAAGATTAAAAACTGTATTATATAATTTATTAGAATCAATAAGAAGCGGCGCTACATTATTATATCCATTTTTACCTGAAACAACTGATAAAATTTTTAGTCAATTAAATACTAACAATAGATCAGTTGAAAGCATTAATTTTAAGGGAATGGATGAAGGTATTAAATTAAATAATCCAGAACCTTTATTTGCTAGAATTGACAAAGAAAAAAAATTATCTGAATTAAATGTGTAAAATGTTGTAAATTGTCGTACGAAAACTACAAAATTTGTTTGTAGTTTTTTGGTCATTATGTTATTATATACCTAGTTAGAAAGGGAATTAATATGCCAAGTAAATTTAAAGAAGAGAAGTATATTATTATGGCACTACTTTTAGTACCCATAATGATATTTGGCAGTTTGTTGGTGAATTTTAATATAATGGATGCTTTTTATTTATTAATAATTATAGTTTCTATTATATGTTATATAAGATGTGAGTAGAAAATTATACTAGAAAATGGTATAATTTTTTTGGTGATAAAGATGTTTATAGATACTCATTGTCATATATTCAAAGAATATTATGATAATATTACAGAAGTAATAAATGAAATGAAAGATAATATAATGATAGTAAGTGGTTACAATTCTAGTTCTAATAAAGAAGTAATTGAATTAGTTAATAAATATCCAAATGTTTATGGAACAATTGGTTTACATCCAGAGGAAGTTAATAATATTTCCGAAAATTCTTTTGATTTTATCATAGAAAATATTAATAATCCAAAAATAGTAGGCATTGGTGAAATAGGTTTAGATTACCATTATGTAAGTGATAATAAAGAATTACAAAAAGACATTTTTATTAAACAAATGAATATAGCTAGAAAATATAATAAAACAGTTGTAATTCATAGTAGGGATGCTATATTAGACACTGTAAATATTATTAAAGAATATCAAGATTTGAAAATAGTTATGCATTGTTATAGTTCTAGTTTAGAGGTAGCAAGAGATTTAATTAAAATGAATGTAAAATTAGGAATAGGAGGGGTTGTTACTTTTAAAAATGGTGTAAAATTAAAAGAAGTTGTCCAAAATATCACAATAGAAAATTTATTATTGGAAACAGATAGTCCATATATGTCTCCAGAACCATTAAGAGGAAAACAAAATAAACCTTATAATTGTTATTTGATTGCGAAGAAAATAGCTGAATTAAAGGGTATTTCTTTAGAAAGTGTATTAAAAATTACTACTTCTAATGCAATTAGTCAATTTGACTTGAAGTTATAAGTTTGTTAAAATTATATGTAGACGAGGTGAATGGAATGAATATATTATTATTAGAGTTTGCTCGTAAATTATTAAGTTTACTAGTAATATCTTTTATGTCATTATTCAATCTTGGAAATTACAATGAAGTTGAGTTAAAAACAGATAATTTAATAAAAGATACAAGTATAATAAGTTCAGTTACTAATTATAAAACAGTTTATAAATATAATTCAAAATTACCAAATAATGTTAAGAAAGTTATAACTCCAGGTGTTAATGAAGTAGCATATAAGACTAGTGAAAATGAAACTGTTCAAGTTATTCAAGAAAAAGTAGATGAAGTGGTCGAAGTAGGAACCGGTAGAAATGGTAATTATACTGGTAAATTATCAGGATATGGTCCAGATTGTGTAGGTTGTACAGGAACTGGTAATTTAGCTTGTAAAACAAGAGAAAAGAAAACACATAGTTTAGTTAATGATGGAATTTATTATGAAGATACTGAATTTGGTAAAGTTAGAATAGTAGCAGCCGCCTTAAAAGGTTTTCCTTGTGGAACTATTATTCAAATTACTAAACCTGGTAAAGATTCTTTTACTGCTATTGTATTGGATACTGGTGCATCAATGGCTAATTCTTGGGCTCAAGGTAAAGTGTGGATGGATCTAGCATATCCAACTCAAAAGGATAAGACAGTATTTGGTGCTGACGGACTTACTGGCAATAATATTAATTTTAGTGTACAAAGATGGGGCTGGTAGTCCCATTTTTTGTTAATAAATAGGAAATATCCAAAAAGATTTAATCGAATATTATATAAATAGGAGTGAATTTATTTCTAAAATATTTTTAAGATTATATGGTAAAGAAAATGATATATACATTTATTAAAAATATTATAAGGAAATTGAAAACATAGATAGAATATTATTTGAACAATTAAAAGAATTATTAACAAATGATCCATCACTATATATTAATGCATCTGACATAATAAAAGAAAATAAATTAATTCAAGATTATGTTGTTTCACTTGATTCAAGAATGAGTGCCTATATTAAATAATGAATATAGTAAATTAACTTACGTTTACTATACAAAGATAGTACTATGAATACTATCTTTTTCTTGTTTTATAAGGATTCTTTTAGTATAATTAAAGAGAGGTGGCATTATGAACTATTCCCCAAAAAAAATGAATGAATTACTAGAAAAAAATGAATTCAACTTCAAAAAGAAATTTGGACAAAATTTCATAATAGATGAAAATATCATAAATAATATAGTAACAAAAGCAAATGTAGATAAAGATACATTGGTAATAGAAATAGGTCCAGGTGCTGGATCACTAACATATTTTTTGGCTAAATTTGCAAAAAATGTATTATGTTATGAAATAGATACAACATTAAAAGAAATACTAAGAGATAATTTAAAAGAATATGACAATGTTGAAGTAATCTATAATGATTTTTTGAAAGTAAATGTGTTAGATGATATAAAAAAATATGAATATAAAAAATTATATGTGATTGCGAATCTACCATATTATATTACAACACCTATAATAATTAAATTAATTGAAGATGATATCAATGTTGATAAAATAGTTGTAATGGTTCAAAAAGAAGTAGGCGATAGATTTAAAGCTGTTCCAGGAACAAAGGATTATAGTTCATTATCGGTATTTTTAAGTTATTATTATAATATTAAAAAAATAATGGATGTTAGTAAAAATGTATTTATTCCAAAACCTAATGTTGATAGTATTGTAGTAGAATTTAATAGAAAAGAAAAAAAATTAAATGTTATTGATGAACAATTATTTTTCAAATTAATTAAAGATAGTTTTGAATTTAAAAGAAAGACCTTAAAAAATAATTTAAAAAACTATGATTTAGAAAAAATAGATAAAGTGTTAAAAAAACATAAATTAGATTTAAGCATTAGAGCTGAACAAATATCATTAGAATTGTTTGTTGAAATAGCAAATGAATTAGGAGGACAAAATGGATAGAGTTGAAGATGAATTTGATAAAATGTTAGATGATTTAAATGCCGTAAATGATGATTTTGTTAATAGTTATTTTGAAGAAGATAAAGTAGATGACATTAAAAAAGAAATATTAGAAAATGAAAATATAGATAATTCCGATTCAAATAAAGTAGAACAAACATCAAATGAAAAAGATGAACCATTAATTGAGGAAAAACCTAAAATATTTTCTTATAATGAGATATTAGATAGATTAGATAAAAAAGAAAAGTTAGATTTAAATAATACTAATGATATCTTGGAGTTGATAGAAACAACAAATAGTTCTACTGAATTCTTTAAAAAAATAGAAGAGGCAGAAAATGATAAATAAAGAGTGGGATGTTGTTTTAGAACCAGAATTTAAAAAAGACTATTTTAAAAAATTAGGTGCCTTTGTTAAAAGTGAATATAGCAAGAAAATAATATACCCTGAATATAAAAATGTATTTAATGCTTTAAGATATACTGACTTTGATGATGTAAAAGTTGTTATATTAGGTCAAGATCCATATCATGGGGAAAATGAAGCTCACGGTTTATCATTTTCTGTTAGGAAAGGTACTCCAATGCCACCATCATTAAGAAATATATTTAAAGAATTATATGATGATATTGGAGTAAAAAGAACAGAAACAGATTTAACAAGTTGGGCAAAAGAAGGAGTATTACTTTTAAATTCAATTATGACAGTTGTTAAAGATAGACCTCTTTCACATAAAGACAAAGGTTGGGAAATATTTACAGATAGAATAATAGAATTGTTAGGTGAACGAGAAAAACCTTTAGTATTTATTTTATGGGGAAGTTATGCTCGAAGTAAAAAAGAACTAATAAAAAATAAAAAACATCTTATATTGGAAAGTGTTCATCCAAGTCCTTTATCAGCAAATCGTGGTTTTTTTGGAAGTAAACCTTTTTCTAAAACAAATACCTTTTTAAAGAAAAATAATATAGAAGAAATTAAATGGTAGGTGAACTATATGTCTTTTACAAGTATTGTTAAAAATGAAATAAGTAAATTAGATACAATTGAAACAGAAAATATATCTGAACTTTCAGCAATTATTCGAACAATTGGAAATATTAATAATAATATAAATATTACAACTGAAAATGCAAGTGTAGCTAGAAGAATATTTAACTTAGTAAAAGAAATATATAATATCACCCCTAAAGTAATAGTTCGTAGAGGATACAATTTTAATAAAAATTATATCTATATATTGGAAATAAATAATAAAATAAATTACATAATTAATGATTTATCAATAAATACGAATATTCCAAAAGAATATATATATGCAGATATTGATTTAAAAAGAGCATATTTAAGAGGTGTTTTTTTAGGAAGTGCAAGTATAAATGATCCAAAAAAATCAAGATATCATTTAGAATTTGTTGTTGACAATGAAGAATATGCTTCATTTGTTTCAAGTTTATTAAACGAATACAATTTAAATAGTAAGATATTAAAACGAGAAAATAAATATATGATATATATGAAAGAAGCCGAAAAAATAGGTGATTTTTTAAGAATAATGGGTGCTATAAATTCTTTATTCTATTATGAAGATATAAGAATTTATAGAGATCATAAAAATATGACAAATAGACTTAACAATTGTGAACAGGCAAATGTTGATAAAATGATAGAAACCGCTAATAAACAAATAAATGAAATAAATAAGATAATATCAATTGGTGGTTTAGATTTATTAGATGAAAAAACAAAAGAAGCTGCTACTTATAGATTAAAGTATCCAGAAGTATCATTGACAGAGTTAAGTGAAATTATAACCCTAGAGACTGGTTCGCCAATAACTAAATCAGGATTACATCATAGATTTAAGAAAATAGAAGAATTAGCAAGCAAAATTAAATAGTTTAATAACTATTTTTTTCTTTAATTAAAGACAAGATTGAAAATTTATAGTATAATAATATTATGATTTTTAGCGAGGTGATAAAATGAAAGTTATATTTTTAAAAGATGTAAAAGGCCAAGGAAAAAAGAATGAAATAAAAGAAGTAAAAGATGGTTACGCTAAAAACTTTTTAATTAAAAATGGTTATGCAATTCAAGCAACGAGTGCAAACACTTCTAAAGTTCAAAAACAAGTATCAGAAGATGCATTAGAAGAAAATTTATTAATAAAAGATTTAGAAGTATTAAAATCAAAATTAGAAAAAGAAAAAATAGTATTTAAAGTTCAAACTGGAAAAAATGAAATGATGTTTGGAAAAATATCAACAAAACAAATAAAAGAAAAACTAAATGAGTTAGGATATAAAATAGATAAAACGATGATTAAACTAGATCACGATATAGTAAGTTTAGGAACTCATAATATTGAAATTGAATTACATAAGAAAGTAATTGCAACAGTTAAAATTAATGTTGTAAAGGAGTGATAAAATGAATGAAAAAATAATTCCGCATAGTATAGAAGCAGAACAATCAGTATTAGGTTCAATGTTTCTATCAAAATATGCTTTACAAAAAGCATTAGAGGAATTAAATAAAGATTTATTTTATTTAGAATCCCATGGAAAGATATTTGAAGTAATAAACGATTTATATGAAAGTGGTAGTGCCATAGATGTTACTACAGTTACTTCAGAATTAGATAAAAGAAATCTATTAAAACAAATAGGAAATGTTGAATATATAAGTGAAATAGTTAATAGTGTTGTATCTGCTGCCAATATAGATGATTATATAAGAATAGTAGAAGAAAAAGCAATAAGAAGAAGATTAATTGAAACATCATTAGAAATAGAAAAAGCAGGATATTCATCTCCAGACTCAATTAATGAATTATTAGATAATGCTGAAAAGAAAATGTTAAATGTAGTTAAAACAAGAAAAGGAACAGAATTTAGAAAAATTCAAGATGTTTTAACAACTACACAAGAAAATATTGAAAAATTATCATTGAATGGTGGCGATGTTACTGGATTATCAACAGGATTTGATGAAATTGATAAAAAAACATCTGGCTTACACGCAAATGAATTAATAATAATAGCAGCTCGTCCAGCAATGGGAAAAACGGCTTTTGCTGTTAATTTAGCAACTAATGTAGCTATAAGAAATAATAAAACAGTAGCACTTTTTAATATGGAAATGAGTGCTGAACAATTAGTAACTCGTATGATGGCTGCTGAGGGACAAATTAGTCAATCTAAATTAAAAACAGGTAATTTAGGAAAAAATGATTGGAAACAATTAGATGAAGCTGTAACTAGATTAGCTGATACAAAAATATTTATAGACGATACTCCAGGTATGACAATTGCTGAAATAAGAGCAAAATGTCGTCGTCTAGCTTCTACAGATGGAAATTTAGGACTAATTATAATCGATTATTTACAATTAATATCTGGTTCTGCTAGATATGCAGGAAATAGACAACAAGAAATAGCTGAGATATCAAGAGCTCTTAAGACTTTAGCAATGGAATTAGAAATTCCAATTGTCGCTTTAGCGCAACTTTCTCGTGGGGTTGAACAAAGGGAAGATAAACGACCATTATTAAGTGATTTAAGGGAATCAGGATCTATCGAACAAGATGCCGATATAGTAGCATTTCTTTATCGTGATGATTATTATACTAAAAAAATAGAAATAGATGAATTTACTAGTAAGAGTGAATTTATTATGGCAAAAAATCGTAGTGGTTCTACTTGTACAATTGATTTAATATTTAAAAGAGATATTAGTAAATTTGAAGGATATATAAATGAAATTGGTGATTAGATGAAAAAGGGTTTGACAATTATTTTAATAATTATAGTAACTCTCTCAATCTCTTATTTAAGTTTAGGTTTTAAAAAAAGAATAGAACCAAATGCTTATTATCAAGTATACTTAAATAATGAGGTCTTAGGAGTTATTAAAGATAAAGAAGAATTAAATAAATATATTGATAAAAAAAATATCGAATATAAAAAACAATTTGGTGTAAAAAAAGTATATGCTCCAAAAGGTTTAATAATTAAAAAAATTGAAACTTATAATGGAACAACAACATCTATAAAAGAAATTTATAAAAAAATAGAAAAGAAAGAGCCTTTTACAATTGAAGGATATCAATTCAATTTGAAAAAAGAAGATGAAACATTGACAATATATACTTTGTCAAAAGCAATATTTGAGGAAGCAATTACTAATACAATAAATACTTTTGTTGGAAAAGATGTTTACACAAATTATTTAGAAGAAATTCAAGAAAAGATAGAAACAACAGGTACAATTGTTGAAAATGTTTATGTTGAAGAAAATATTACAATTAAGAAAACAAATATTCCTGTAACGGAAACAATTTATACTAATTCAGCTGATTTATCAAAATATTTGCTGTTTGGTACGACTGAAGATCAAAAGAAATATACTGTTAAAGTAGGAGATACAATAGCTGATGTTGCATTTAATAATGAGATTTCAGTAGCTGAATTTTTAATTTCAAATCCAACTTTTACTAATGAACATAATTTGTTATTTCCAGGTCAAGAAGTAACAATTGGAATTACTGATCCAAAAATATCTATTGTTATGGAAGAATATGTAGTAAAAGATCAAAAAGTTAACTATCAAACTGAAGTTCAATATGATGAAAATATGGTTGTTGGTGATTACAATGTTATTCAAGAAGGTGTTGATGGTTTAGAGAGAGTTTCTCAAAGAATTAAATATGTAAATGGTGAGGTAGCTTATGTTGATCCAATAGCTAAAGAAGAATTAGAACCTACAATTAATAAAGTTGTTATTGAAGGTAAAAAATATGTTAGTACTGTTGGTTCTACTAGAAACTGGGCTTGGCCAACAAATAGTGGATATATGATATCATCAGATTATGTATATCGTATTAATCCAATTACAGGTGGTCGTGAGTTACATGCTGCTATAGATATTGCCGGTACAGGAACAGGTTCTCCTATATATGCGGCAACAAATGGTGTTGTTAGTGAATCAAGTTACAGGTATCAAGATGGTAATTATGTATGTATAAATCATAACAATGGATATTATACTTGCTATGCACATATGTCTAGAAGAAATGCAATAGTGGGACAAACTGTTTCTAGAGGTCAAGTTATAGGATATGTCGGTATGACAGGTTGGGCAACAGGTCCACACGTTCACTTTGAGGTATGGATAGGAAGACCATGGATGGGTGGACATCGAATAAATCCATGGACAATGTTAAATAGATAATGAAGTTTTCTGTTTTAGCAAGTGGTTCAAAAGGCAATATTAGTTATATTGCCTCTTGTTCTGCTAAATTATTGATAGATGCTGGAATAACAGCTTCAACAATTGAAAAAAATCTATTAGAGTTAGGTGTTGATCCTAATGAAATAGATGGAATTTTACTTACTCATACTCATAGTGATCATATTAATGGTTTGAAAGTGTTTATAAAAAAATATCATACAAAAGTTTATCTAAGCGAAAAAATGTATAACGAATTAGAAAAACAAATCAATTTAATTAATTATGAAATAATTGACAAATTTGTTAGTATTAAAGATATTGATATTGATATAATTAAAACATCACATGATGCCGATGATTCAAATGGTTATATTTTAAATTCAGATGGAAAGTCAATTGTTTATATAACAGATACTGGCTATATAAATAGAAAAAATCATTCCAAATTGAAAGATAAAACAGCTTATATAATGGAAAGTAATCACGATGTTGAAATGCTTATGAATGGTAAATATCCATATTATTTAAAACAAAGAATTTTAGGTGACAGAGGACATTTATCAAATAAGCTTTCTAGTGAGTATTTAGCAACTTTCATAGGAAAAGATACTGAAAAAATAGTATTAATCCACTTAAGTGAAGAAAATAATGACCCTGAAGTTGCTTTAAAGACAATTCACGATACTTTTTCAGAAAAAAATATAAATTTTGATGATATAACAATATCTACTCAAAAAGAAAGAACGGATTTGGTTACTTTATGATAAAAATAATTTGTGTTGGAAAAATTAAAGAAAATTTTTTTAAAGATGCTATTAATGAATATACAAAAAGGTTAAGTAAATATACAAAACTAGAAATAATTGAAGTTTCAGATGAATGTAATGGAGAGATATTAAAAAAAGAAGCAAGTTCTATTTTAAAACATATTACTGAAAGAGATTATGTTATTACTTTAGAAATTGAAGGAAAAGAATTAAATTCTATAGAATTATCTAATAAAATTAATGATATACTAATTAATAATTCAAATATTGTATTTATTATAGGAGGGTCTTTGGGTTTAGATAATTTAGTAAAGATAAGAAGCAATTATAAATTGTCTTTTTCGAAATTAACTTTTCCACATCAATTGTTTCGAATTATATTATTAGAGCAAATTTATAGATCATTTAAAATATTAAATAATGAATCTTATCATAAATAATTGTATAAAAATAAATTAAATCATCACTATTTAATAGGAGATGATTTTTTTATGAAGAAAATATTATGTTTATTAGTAATCATATTTATAATTGCCACGAGTGTTAAAGCAAGTAATTTTGTTATTCCTGATGATGCTATTAGAATAAGAGTAATTGCTAATAGTAATAGTGAATATGATCAAAATATTAAATTAAAAATAAAAGAAATGTTAGAAATAAAAATGTATAATTTATTAAAAGATATAAAAGGTGTAGAAAGCGCTAGAACTATCATCAATAATAATCTGAATAGTATTGAAAATGATATTAAGAATATTTTAGAAAATGAAAATTATACTTTAGGATATAATATTAGCTTTGGGGACAATTATTTTCCTAAAAAGGAATATAAGGGTGTAACGTATGAAGAAGGTTATTATGAATCATTAGTAGTTACACTAGGAAGTGGTGAAGGCGATAATTGGTGGTGTGTTTTATTTCCACCACTATGTTTATTAGAGGCTGAAGAAAGTGAAGAAGTTGAATATAAATTTTTTATTCAAGAATTATTTGATAAGTATTTTTAAAAAGTAAAATTTTCATATTTTTATATATAAATTATTAAAAACTTCATAAAGAAGTTTTTTTGTCGGAATTTGTATGTTAAAAAATGGATGAAAATAATAAAAAATATAGTAGAATACGAACCGATATATTTAA
>OGPT01003032.1_pt1 | contig 12682 bp, 14 predicted proteins | sample 1552951 | NCBI WGS metagenome assembly OGPT01 (sample SAMEA2580224, study PRJEB22360) | human gut metagenome | biome: human gut; feature: human-associated habitat; material: faeces | place: Denmark | collected 2008/2010
CGTGTGCCACTCCATGGCGCACAAGCTGGGCGCGTTCCACCATCTGCCCCACGGCCTCGCCAACGCCGTCATCCTGACCCGCGTCATGCGTTACAACGCCGCCGAGGCTCCTGTCAAGATGGGAACCTTCTCTCAGTATCCATATCCACACGCAAAAGAACGCTACTGTGAAGTTGCACGTTTTGTAGGTGTGACCGGAAAGAATGACGATGAAGTATTTGAAAACTTCATCAAAGCAATCGCTGAATTAAAAGAAAAATATGTAGAAAAATATGGTGAGTATTTCTTTAATGATACTTATCCTGTTTTAATTGTTCATAATAAAACTTTAAATTATTCACAAGAAATTGAGATTAATGATTTTGCTAATAGTTGGTATATTCACTTACCTGATTCTCGTAGTGAATATTATGTTGAACTTTGCAGACGTTTTAAAGAATATGCAAAGAGAAATCCAGAAATGCCTCACAAAGAAGAAATTAATTCTGTAATACCTGTGTCTTCTTCAAATGACTTGATTATGCCTAATGATCATGTTCTTTTAGAAGAAATTAAACCACAAGTTAAATATAGAAATGTTAAAACAAATGAGGAAACGTTTAAAAATACTACTCGTATTTTAGCAAATAATAAATTAATTGATTTTTATAATTTGTATAAGGAACTTTATCAAGTTGAAAATTTGTCTTCATTCTTTACTTTAAGCAACCCATCTTCTGGGAACCCAACTTCAACTTTTAAATAAAATTTGGCAAAAGCTATTATTTTTTTAAGTTGTTGCTTTTGCCTTTTTCATTTCAAACAAATTATACAAAAGGAGATTTTTTATGGATAAAAATAAAGGATACGTAACTTTTATACTTCATGCTCATTTGCCATTTATTCATCATCCAGAAAGCGAAGACTATTTGGAAGAGCAATGGCTTTTTGAAGCTATGTCTGAAACATATATCCCATTATTACTTAATTTCAAAAAATTAGAGGAAGAGAATGTTAAGTTTAGATTAACTATGACTATGACTCCCCCTCTTCTTTATATGCTTGATAATAAGTTGTTACAAGAAAGATATATAAAATATTTAAAAAAACATATTGAACTTGCTAAAAAAGAATTAAAGAGAACTGTTTATGATGAGAGAGTTCATAATTTGGCTCAATATTATTTTGATAGATATTCTAATGATTTGCACGTTTTCAAGGATGTTTATGATTGTAATTTAATTACTGGTTTCAAGCATTTTCAAGATGCTGGTTTCTTAGAAATTATTACTTGTGGTGCTACTCATGGTTATTTTCCTATTTTATATATTACACCTCAAACAGTTCGTGCTCAAATTGCTGTTGGGGTTCAAACTTATAAAAAGTATTTTGGAAAACAACCTCGTGGTATTTGGCTTCCTGAATGTGGTTATATTCCTGAGGCTGATCAATATTTAAAAGAGTTCGGAATTGAATATGCAATTGTTGAATCACATGGTATTTTATATGCTGACCCTGCTCCACTTTATGGAACTTTTGCTCCTATTGTCTCTCCTGGTGGTCTTGTTGCTTTTGGTAGAGATATTGAGTCTTCTAAACAAGTTTGGAGTTCTATTTGTGGTTACCCTGGTGATTTTAATTATAGAGAATTTTATAGAGATATCGGCTATGATTTAGATTATGATTATATAAAACCTTATATTGCTTCTAATGGCGTTAGAGTTCATACAGGTATTAAATATTATAGAATAACATCAAAGTCTGGTGAAAAAGATTATTACAATCCAAGATGGGCTATGGATACTGCTGAAATGCAAGCTGGCCATTTCTTAGATTCTAGAACAGCACAAATTGATATGCTTTCTAAGTTTATGGATATACCTCCTATCGTTGTTTGTCCTTATGATGCAGAATTGTATGGTCATTGGTGGTATGAAGGTCCTTATTGGTTATATGTATTATTCAAAAAAATTTATTATGATGATTGTAATTTTACTTTGATTACTCCTGGTGATTATATTGATAGACATCCTAGTATTCAGGTGGCTTCTCCTTGTCGTTCAAGTTGGGGTGCTAATGGATATAGTGAAGTATGGTTAAATGAATCTAATGATTATGCTCATCGTCATCTTCATAAAGCTGGTAATAGAATGGTTGAACTTGCTAACTTATTCCCTGATGAACAAGATGAAGTTAGAAAAAAAGCTTTAAATCAATGTGCTCGTGAGCTTCTACTTGCTCAAAGTAGTGACTGGCTATTTATTATTACTAATGGAACTATGGTTGATTATGCTAAGAAGAGAATTAAACAGCATATTGGTCGATTTACTAAACTTTACTATCAAATTAAAAATGATAAAATTGATGAAAAGTTTGTTGATGATATTTATGAGCAAGACTTAATTTTTGATAATATTGATTATAATATTTATAGGTAAAAAATAAGAGAATAAAAAATGGACTGTTTCCTTTTTAAGAAACAGTTCATTTTTTATTCTCTTTTATATTCTTCTTGTTTTGTTATTTGTCTTTTTCTATCTCTTTCTTGCCTTTCTAATGCTTTTTCTTTATTTTGTATTGGGCAGTTAAATGTGGCTTTGCCAATGGCATTTGGAATTTTAGTTTTTTCGAGCATTGGTGCTATGTGTAGTTCACCAGCTGTTGTTTCTTTATTGTTTGCATATGTTTTTGTCAATAGTATTTCTTTTAATATTTGCCATTCTCTTTCTTGGTATTCCATGATTTGATCTAATTGGCTTTCATCTCTTTGTAGTTCTTTTGGTTTTGAAATTTGGATTGAATTATTATTAATCCATTTTTCTAGTATTGTAAGCTCTTGGCTGTAATAACTTCTACTTGCAATAAGGTCTTTTTTTCCTTCTTCTGTCATTGCTCTTGCGTATTCTTTTTCAAAATTGTCTTGCAGTACTTGAAATGTTCCTTTTCCAAGTTTAGCGTCTATTAACTCTTCCATTCTTTCTAATCTTGTTTTATCTACTTCTTTTTTATTAATTTTTCTTGCTTGCTTTTCTGCATTTGTTAAACTCATGGCTTGTGCCAAATTTTCTCTGCCTATTATTTTTTCAATTTTAGATATTACTTCTGTTTCTTTTGTATGAGAGCTTGGTGTTAAACGCAAACCATATTTGTCTGCACATTCTCTGGCTAGTCTTTCAGTTGTTCCTTCTACAAGCGTTCCTTTCCCTTCTATAAAAATGTGCATTGATTCATGTGGTAGTACGTCTAAAATCCAGTCTATGTCTATTTTCCCGTATCTTAATATTTCAGCAAAATAATCTGCGTAGTCTCTTTGGCTTTCTACTTTTTTATGACTAACTTGGTCTGGTTCTGGTACTTTTATTCCATCGCCTGTTCCAAACACTTTTGTGGCAAATACTATGCCATTAATTTCTTGTGATTCAATTCCTTTTTCCAGTAGATCTCCATCAATGAATTTTTGCATACCTGGATACAGTTTAACTCCATCTGAACTTCCTCTTGCATCTGCTTTGTTCTTTTTATCTTCACGTGTTTCTACATCAACTTTTAAATCATCTAAATTGATTTTTTCAAACTGAGGAAATTCATATAAATATATTAGGACATTTTTTTCATTTCTATTTCGACTATTTTTTTAACGGTTTCATCGAGTTCATCTTTTTCATTAAACCCTGTTGCTTTAATATCTTTATATTTTTGAATTATTGTTGCTATCACTTTATTTATTTTTTCATTGTTTGATTTTATTTTTTCAATTTTTTCTTCTTCCACATTTAACTCCTATTTGATATGAAATATTTTCTTGACAATTGTTATTATTTTTTCAAAAAAGTTTTCTTTTTTTATTTCCATAAGTAGATTGTGTTCTTCTTGCGTGTTTTTATTTTCTCTTGTATTTTTAAATAAATCATCTGGATTATATTTTTTTATTTTTTCTTCTTCTAATTTTTGGCGTTCATATTTTTCCTTATTTATTATTGCTTTTTTTTGGTGTGGCGTTGCCCAATAGTCTCTGAAAATGTTCGTCAAAATTGCTTTGGTTTCGTCTAATAATTCTTGTTCTTCAAAACTTTTGTTAATATCTACTTTGAAATTGTAATCATTATCCATGTTTTCTCTGTATGTATCTATAATGTCTTGTGGTATTTTATCAATGCTTTCTTTTGGAACGTATTTTAATATTTCTATTACTTCTTTGTAGGCTTTTGGGTATTTATCCTCCATTTTTATCCCTTTCTTTTGTAAGTTTTTGTAGATACTATTTTGCTTTTCTATTGCAATTATATTATTCAAATAAATAAAAGTAAATATTTTTATAACATGTAATAAAATTGACAAACTCTTTTTTTATGCTTTGGAATAAACTATTATAAATTGTTAATAATACATTTTGTAGGAGGCTTTAGCTATGTTTACTTTAATTCTACAATCGTCTAGTGAAACTCAAGAAATATATTCCTATATTTCTAAGAAAAATATTCTACAAAATATGAAAAAAGATAATAATTCAATTATTTTTGAATTTGATAATTTTGATGCTGAATGTAAAAAATTTTCCCTGCTTCTTTCTAATATGATTATTGATTTATATGAAAAAAAATTAATCAAGAAAATAATTAAGAAAAATTATTTTTACTTTGACGAATTTGAACAAATTCAAATTTCTAATATCTCTTCTTCTATTGTCGAAGAGAATTCTCAAAGTAAAAAAGATTTAGTTTTTCTTTCTACTTATGATTATATAAAAAATCATTCTTCTATGATTTTAGATGGTTTTATTAATTTTAGACTTCGTGATTATCTTGAAGTAATCGAGTATTTAGTTGATTTATCTGTTAATAATTTTATTATTAATCGAGAATATGATAAATTTATAACTTTGCTTTGTGATTATATTAATTCTGAACCTTCTAAGATTGATGTACTCCACTTAATCTATATTAACCAAGAATCTATTCTCCTTGATAAAAATAAAAATCCTGTTCCCATTGATAATAATATATTAGATGCAAAATATTTGTCTGACATTTCTTTTTCAAATAATGATTTTGTTTTGAACACCATTTTAAATTTACTTCCTAATAAATTATATGTTCATGTTTTAAGTGAAGAAGATGATTTTTTATCTACATTAAAGAAAATTTTCTCTAATAAAATCTATTGTTGCTATGGTTGTGAAATTTGTTCTCTTTATAAATCTGCTTCAGATTTTATACATTTTAATAATACTAATTAAAGCATACAATATCTGGTTTTAAATCAGGTATTGTTTTTTGCTATTGAATTTTTTTATTTATAATTGATATAATTAGATTAGTATAAATTATAAAAAGGAGTTTTATTATGTCAGCATTTGTATTAAAAATTATTGCTTGTATTAGTATGCTTTTATGTCATATTCCTTTTGTATTTCCTAAATTAGCTATTCCTCTTATTTATATAGGAAAACTTGCTTTTCCTATATATGCTTTTTTAATATCTGAAGGATATGCGCATACAAAAAGTTTTTCTAAATATTTAGTCAGATTATTATTTTTTGCAATTATTTCGCAAATACCGGCTATGCTATTATTCGAAGGTAAAAATTTCACATTATATTTTAATATTTTCTTTACATTAGCTTTTGGATTATTAGGAATCAGGGGATTTGATAAAATAGAAAAAAAATATATTAGCTATCCTTTAATAGCATTGCTTGCTGTTATTGCTAATTTACTCGGTTTTGATTATGGAGCTATTGGAGTTCTTATGATAGTTTGCTTTTATGTATTTAAGAATCATAAAATGTATATGGTTTTATCTGAATCACTTTTAATGATTACTTTGTATGTACATAAATTATCTGTGCTTACTGTTGTAAATGTTGCTACTATACGTTACGTTTTATTTCAGCTTCTATTTTCTATTATTTCTTTATTATTTATTCTATTCTATAATGGAAAAAGAGGAAAAAATAGTAAAGCAATTCAACTTGGTTTTTATTTGTTTTATCCGGTTCATTTATTTATACTTTGTTTATTAAAATACATTGTGGCATAAAAAAATCTCCACTTATCAAAGTGGAGATTTTTAATTTATTACATTGCTTCTCTAAATAATCTAATAAAGTCTTCTTTTGATACTTCTCTTGGATTTCCTGGTTTGCAAGGATCTTGCATTGCTTTGTCAGCAAGCATTGGTAAATCTTCTTCTTTGCATCCTGTATCTTTTACTCTCATTGTAATTCCAACTTTCTTTGATAACTCTTCTATCATCCAAACGAAAGTATTTATTACGTCTTGGTCGTTTAAGTGTGCAGCATCTGGTCTTCCTATGTTAACTAGTATTTCTCTAAATCTATCTGCACATACAGCTCCATTAAATCTCATAACTGTTGGTAATAAAATAGCATTTGCTACTCCGTGTGGTGTGTCATATACAGCACCTAATTGGTGAGCCATTGAGTGAACTATTCCAAGTCCAACATTTGAGAATCCCATACCAGCTATATATTGTGCTAATCCCATATTCTCTATTGCTTTTTCATCTTTTTCATTTACTGCTGCTGGTAAGTTTTCAAATATTAATTGAATTGCTTTCATATGGAACATATCAGACATTGTGTTATGTGCTTTTGTGATATATCCTTCAACTGCATGTGTTAAAGCATCCATTCCTGTTGATGCAGCAATTGATTTTGGCATTGATGCCATTAGGTCTGAATCAACTATTGCTAAAATTGGAATATCATGTGGATCAACACATACCATTTTAATTTTTCTTTCCTCATCTGTGATTACATAGTTTATTGTAACTTCAGCTGCAGTTCCTGATGTTGTTGGAAGAGCTATTAATGGTAATCCTTTATTCTTTGTGTTTGATGCTCCATTTAATGATACAACATCCATTCTATCTGGATTTGTCATTAAGATTGATATTCCTTTTGCAGTATCAATGCTAGATCCTCCACCTACTGCAACTATTACATCTGCTCCAAATTCTTTACATTTTTCTACTCCGTCTAATACATTTTTTATTGTTGGGTTTGGTTTAACTTCAGAATATACAGTATATTCTATTCCTGCTTTATCAAGAACTTCTGTTACTCTTGCAGTTACTCCTACTTCAAATAATGCTTTATCTGTTACGACTAATACTTTTTTGAAACCTCTTTCTTTAATTTCTCTTGGTAATTCTTCTCTTGCACCTTTTCCAAAATATGAAGTTTCATTTAAAACAAATTTTGTCATTGGTTAACATCTCCTTTTCTTTTTTCTTGAGTTCTTAATTATTATACCAATAAATTTTAAAAATATATACCTTTTTTAAAATTCTATTGAATAACCATCTCCTGGAACAATGATATTGTTGTTCTCTAGTTTTTCAGCTTCAAGCCTTGTAGCTTCTTTCATATGTGTTAAAATAATTGTATTATTAGGATATTTTTCTGAATATTCTTTAATATTGTCTATGCCCATATGTGTTTGTTTTCCAATTTCTACCGAACAATCTGATACTATTATTGGTGATTTTTTTAACATATATTCAACAGCATCACATTTTGATGTATCACCTGTAAACGCACACATTTGATTATCTATTGTTATTATATATCCTTGGCTATCTGGTAGCATATGCTCTACTTTTACCGCTTCTATTGTTGTATCTTCTATATATTTTATCTCTCCTGATAGTATTTCCATGAAATTAATTTCTAAGTTATCTTCTATTTTTTCTTTCCATTCTCCTGGAAATGCAAGTTCAAATAAATCTTTCGTTCTTTTTTCAATATCTTTTGGTCCAACTATATTCATTTTTTTGTTTGTCATCTGAGACTTTTCTAATATTATAAATGGTAGATCAAAAATATGATCTGCATGATAATGAGTAATAATAATTGTTTGTATTGAATTTAAATCTTCTCCAAATCTTTTTATTTCTCTACAGGCACCATTAGGTATGTCTATTAATATTTTTTTATTTATTAGTGAACATGCACTATTCTGCATTGTTCCTATACAACCGGTTCCAATTAATTTTACTTTCATATAATCCTCTTTTATTTAAAAATTTCTTTTACTTTCATGCTTAATTTACTTGCTAAAATTCTATGTCCATCTCTGCTTAAGTGTATTCCGTCTTCTCCTACTAGCCAATCTTCATTTCCAATGAAATCACAATCATTTCTCATTGCTATATCTTCATATATCTCAGAAAGTTTTCTTGATTTTTCTATTCCCCCAATAAACTTTGGATTTTCTTTTGTTATTATTGGTGGAGCAACAATCAATAGTTTTGGACATGTTTTTCTGCATACAGATTTTCTGGAAATAATCTTTTTAACAAAACTTTCTTCAAATATTTCTCCAATTTCTTTTGGATTTCTATAAAATTTTGTTTTTAATTCATTTGTTCCAAGCATTATTATTACTAAATCGATTGGATCATGTGTATCTAAACATGGTAGCAAATATTCAGCTCCACTTCTACCTTCTCTATCTCTACGTTTATCTACTGATATTAAAGTTCTGCTATTTAATCCTTCTTCGATGATCTCATACTTGTCTCCTAACATTCTCTGAAGTGCTCCTGGCCATCTTTCATCTTTGCTAAATCTCTGATGGTCTGTTCCTGGTATGTATCCCCATGTATTTGAATCTCCATAGCATAAAATTTTTATTTTCTCTCCCATTTTTGTACTCTCCTTCTTCGTTGTTTCTTGTTATAATATATCAAATAAAAATATTATTTTCAATTTTATAATAATGTTTTTGAATAATTTTGATATTTATATAAAAAAATGAACCCTCCTTATTAAACAAACTTTGTCTAACAATTTGGGTTCACTTCGCATTGTTTTCTCTAATTTATAACATTAAAAATCATATCTTTTTTGATTAACAACTTGAATTCATTTTTAATTTATTGCCACATTTATTCCTTTGGCAACAATGTCTTTCATGTTATCTATTAAGTCATCTATTTCTTTAGGTGTAACAATCATATTGTATTCGCCAATATTTAGGGCATTCTTTACGTCTTCGTAATTATCTTTATCATGTAATTGATTTAAATACTCATTTGACATAGCTTCATCTTGCAATTTTTCAATAAACAAATCTAATCCTTCGCTAACTATTGTTGCAAAGTCTAATACGGTTGGAATTCCTATTGCTATAACAGGTATTCCTAATGTTTCTTTTGAAAGTTCTTTTCTCTTATTTCCAACTCCTGCTCCTGGAATAATACCTGTATCTGAAATTTGTACTGAACTGCTTATTCTTTCTACACTTTTTGAAGCCAAACTATCTATTGCTATTATTAGTTTTGGCTTTACATTATCAACTATTCCTTTTAGTATCTCCTGAGTTTCTATTCCTGTGCTACCAAGTACACCTGGTGAAATTGCTGAAACTTCTCTGTCATTTTCATTAACATACTGTGGCAAGTATTTAAATATATGTCTTGTAACATCTACACTTTGTATTACTTTTGGTCCAAGCGAATCTGGAGTTGAATATAAATTTCCCAACCCAACAACTAGAATTTCATCTTTGGGATTTATAAGACCTTTTATCAACTGTTGCAGTTCACTTGAAATGGTAAATGATATTTTATCTTTTTCATCATTTGTAATATTTCTCATTTTTCTTACATCTATTGTTACATAATTTCCTATTGGCTTTTGAATTGCTTTGGCTCCTTCGTCATCTTTTACTCTTACATTATAAACATGTATTGTATCTGATATTTGTTTTTCTTCGCTCTCTATTCCTGGTATCTCTTGAGAAATTTTATTAATCTTTCTGAATACATCTCTTCTCTCTACTGCTAAATCTGTTCTAAAATCCATAAAAAACCTCCTTTTTATTATTTTTTATCAAAAGAAGGTTTTTATTCATTTATTATTCTGATATTTTAAATATTTCACCTAATGGTCTTTCTTCATGGATTCTTTTTATTGCTTCTCCAAAAGTTGGAGCCATACTTAGAACTGTTAATTTATCTATTCTTTTTTCTTTTGAAACTGGTACTGTATTTGTTATTACTAATTCTTTTATTGGTGAATTTTTTATTCTTTCAATTGCTTCTCCAACTAGAATTCCATGAGTAGCTGCTGCATATATATTTCTTGCTCCATATTTTGATAATACATTAACTGTTTCCATCAATGTTCCTGCTGTACTTATTTCATCATCAAAGATTATAGCATTTTTATCTGTTACATCTCCTATGATTGTACTTGAAATTGCTTTATCATTATTTCCATCTCTTCTTTTATCAACTAATGCAATTGGGCAATTGAAAAATTTTGAATATTTATAAGCTTTTTTTGCACTTCCAGCATCTGTTGCTATTATTACCATATCTTCTATTTTTTTATCTAAAAAGTATTTTTCTAATATGTATTCACCTGTTAGTCTGTCACAATTTATATTAAAGTATGCTTGAATTGCTGCGTTATGTAAGTCACATGTTATTACTCTTGTTGCTCCAGCTGCTTCAATTATTTGTGCCATTAGCTTTGCTGTTATTGGTATACGTGGTTGATCTTTTTTATCTGATCTTGAATATGGAAAATATGGTAATACAACATTTATATTTTTGGCTGATGCTCTTTTAGCTGCATCTATTGTTATTAATAATTCCATTATTCTTTCATTTACTGGTGGCTGTGTTGTTTGAACTATGTATACATCTTTTTCTCTAACTGTTTCTAATAATTGAACAAAATTGTTATCATTTTTAAATTTTAGTGAGTTAATTTTTCCAGGTTCAATTTTTAGATAGTCACAAATTTCTCCTGCAAATTCTTCAGCTGTTGGACATGCAAATACTTTGATTTCTTTCATTTTTTATCTCCTTTTTTATATAATAAAAACTCCTTTTATTTTATAAAAGAAGTTTCATTTACGATTATAAATCCAGATCGTCTCCATCTGGATCTCCATCTCCATATGTATCAGTATTTTTTGTTTTATTTTCTACTTTATTAGATTGCATTTTTTCTATTGCCATTTCTTCATTAACAACAACTCTTGGGCAAACCTCATCGAAATTGTTTTCTGCTTTTTTTGAAGTTTGTTTTATAGGTTCTTTTTCTGTTTGTTCTTGAGATTGTGTTTGAATTTTTTTATTCTTTAATCCTGATATTTTATCTTTTAATTTAGCAAATATACCAGTTGCTTTTGCTCCAATAGCTCCACCAATAGTAGCTAAAATTCCTATTTTAGCTATTGATTTACTTGCTTTATTTTCAATATTTTCTATATCTTCTTCTGTTAAATCTTTTTTATCTAACTCTTTTGCTATTTCTTCTGCAATTTCATCACCTTCAATAATTAGGTCATCTGCAGAAATGTCTTTAAAATCTATTCCTACTTTGCTAAGTTCTTCCACATGTGTTATAAACTCAGCAACATTTGATATTTTTGATATATCACTCATTGAATCTAAGCATACACTTCCGTTATCATGTAAAAAAATTGAATATGGTGATTTACTATTTTGATTAACTCTTTTAAAAATCATATTTCCTATTGCTTCTGCAATTACTGGACTTGTTTTAGCATACTTCATATATTCTCTACTTACAAATGACATGTACTTTGGATTATCACTTCTTATAATCTTGTTCATGTTGTTTAAATATTTTTTTACACTTTCTTCTTCCATTTCTTTCTCCTTGATTTTTTTGAGTATCTACTTTGAAATTATAGCATATGGTCAAAAAGATAACAACATAAATAACAAAAATGGACATTCTAAAATGTCCATTTTATTTTTATTCTTCATCCCAGTTATGATACACATCTGATACATCATCTAAATCATCAAGTTTTTCTAAGAAGTTTTCCATTCTTTCTGCATCTTTTTCACTCAATTTTACATATGTATTTGGTACCATTCTTACTTCGGCTTCAACAAATTCTAAATTATTTTTCTCTAATTCTTCTCTTACTGCTGAAAAATTTTCTGGTGCTGTTGTGATTTCATAGCATTCGTCTTGTGCTTCAAAATCTTCTGCTCCAGCATCTATTGCTAATAGCATTAAATCGTCTTCGCTCATTGATGTGCTTTCTTTTTCTATTACTATAACACCTTTTTTCTCAAACATATATGAGACACATCCTGTTGTTCCTAAATTTCCACCTGCTTTATCAAATACATGTCTTATATCTGCTGCTGTTCTATTTCTATTATCTGTTGATGCATTTACTATAACAGCTACTCCTGAAACTCCATATCCTTCATATGTAATCTCTTCGTAGTTTGTAGAATCATTAGATCCAGATGCTTTTTTGATTGCGTTGTTTATTGTATCGTTTGGCATGTTTGCTGCCTTACATTTTGCTATAACATCTTTTAATTTAGAATTACCTGCAGGATCAGGTCCACCTTGTTTTACTGCTATTAATAATTCTCTACCTAATTTTGTGAAAACTTTTCCTCTTGCAGCATCTGCTTTTCCTTTTTTGGCTGCAATGTTATGCCATTTACTATGTCCTGACATGGTTAATTCCTCCTTTTAATTTTTTATTATACAAAATAATTTGTATGCAATTTTTTACTTATATATATTATCACACTTTTTTCTTTTTGTGTAGCCCTTTACGTGGATTTTTATTTTATATTTAGATAATAACAAAAAACACAGGTACTCCTGTGTTCAGACTGTTGACAAAGTATCTAAAAATATTTTGTTCAACAGTCTTTTTCTTTT
>OGPT01003033.1_pt1 | contig 12681 bp, 8 predicted proteins | sample 1552951 | NCBI WGS metagenome assembly OGPT01 (sample SAMEA2580224, study PRJEB22360) | human gut metagenome | biome: human gut; feature: human-associated habitat; material: faeces | place: Denmark | collected 2008/2010
CGCTGAAAAAGACTGTACGCTGGGTAGTTGGTATTGTACTGGGAGTATATATCGGAACTATTGTTTTGCTGAATATACCAAGTGTTCAGCAAGTCATGAGTGTATTTGTAGCCGAGGAGCTCTCCGACTTATTGAATACACGGGTGACAATTGGCCGGATAAATATAGGATTGTTGAACCGTATCATCATTGACGATGTATTGCTTGACGACCAAGACGAGCAGGAAATGCTCAAAGTGACTCGTTTGTCTGCCAAATTTGATATCATGCCTTTTTTTAAAGGTAAGATATCCATTAGCAGTGTCCAGTTATTCGGTTTCAATATCAATCTTCAAAAAAAGACACCAGACTCTCCACCTAATTTTAAATTCGTATTAGATGCATTTGCTTCCAATGATACGGTGAAGAAAGACAACTCATTGGATTTGCGTATTAATTCTATCCTGATTCGTCGTGGGCGAATGGCTTATCATGTACTTTCAGAAGAAGAAACACCCGGGAAGTTTAATGCCAAACACATCCATCTTCAGAATATTATAGCTAATATTTCATTGAAAGCCTTGAGTAAAGATTCAATAAATCTGGGAATTAAGCGGTTGAGCCTTGATGAAAAAGTATCCGGTTTCTCTTTGAAGAAGATGAGTCTGAAGCTAGTTGCCAATAGCAGGCAGACAAGCATTGACAATTTTGCTATCGAATTGCCCGAAACATCTCTGAAACTGGATACAATTCATTTGATATATGATAGTTTGAAAGCCTTTGACCGTTTTACGGAGCAGGTTCGTTTTTCTTTCCGTACGTTGCCGTCACAAATCACTTTAAAAGATATTTCTCCTTTTCTTCCGGCGCTATCGCACTTCAAAGAGCCGATATCGTTGGATATGGAAGTAAAAGGTACTGTCAATCAATTGACCTGTTCGCATCTGGAAATAACAGCCGACAATCGTCAGTTCCGCCTTAAAGGAGATGTGGCACTTCAGGACTTGTCGCATCCGCAAGACGCTTATGTGTTTGGAACCCTATCCGAACTTACTGCTACTACTCGTGGCGTAGGATTTTTAGTCCGCAATTTGAGTCATGATTATAATGGAGTGCCTCCAGTACTGGAACGCTTGGGAAATGTCAGTTTCCGGGGAGAGGTTTCTGGCTATTTCACAGATATAGTAACTTATGGCCAATTGCATACTGATTTGGGCGGTGTCAATATGGACTTGAAATTGAGTTCTGATAAAAGTAAGGGATTGTTTGCTTATTCCGGTGCCGTTAAAACAACCGACTATAAGTTAGGTAAATTATTGGCTAACGAGCAACTGGGAGAAATCACATTCAACTTAGATGTACATGGGCGCCATGTAACCGACCGACTCCCTGTTGTTGAATTGAAAGGGCTGATAGCTTCCGTAGATTATAGTAGATATAGATATGAGAATATTACACTGGACGGAGAATATAAGCAAGGAGGATTTAATGGCAAAGTAGCACTGGATGATCCGAATGGCTCTATTTATCTGAATGGAGATGTGAATGTTTCCTCCAGAATTCCTACATTTAATTTTCAAGCTATTATCAATAAATTGCGGCCGCATGACCTGAATCTCACCTCCAAGTATCCGGATACGGAATTCTCTTTGAAACTAAGAGCCAACTTCACGGGAGGCTCAGTTGACGAAATGATTGGAGAAATCAATGTGGATAGCCTCGAATTTATGTCACCAGAGAAACAATACTTCATGAACAACATGAATATCCGGGCCAGTAAACAGAATAACGAGAATCAGTTGAGATTGACTTCTGAGTTTCTGACAGCAAGTGTGGAAGGAAAGTTCCAGTATCACACATTGCCTGCCAGCATTCTGAATATTATGCGGAAATATGTCCCGTCATTAATATTACCTCCCAAAAAGCCAATTGAAACACACAATAATTTCCAATTCGATATACATATATATAATACAGATATTCTATCCACGATTTTTGATATTCCGCTGACGGTATATACTCATTCCACTTTGAAAGGATACTTTAATGATCCCTTGCAGCGTTTGCGTGTGGAAGGATACTTCCCCCGTCTTCAATATAAGAACAACTTTATTGAGTCGGGCATGATTTTGTGCGAGAATCCATCAGATCATATTCGTGCGCGGGTGCGCCTGACCAATCTGAAGAAGAAAGGAGCAGTCAACCTTTCTTTGGATGCGCAAGCTAAAGACGACAATATCAGTACGACATTGAATTGGGGAAATAGTGCTGCGGTGACATATAGCGGGCAATTGGCCGCTGTGGCAAAGTTCTTGCGTACCGAAGGAGAGAAGCCTTTATTAAAAGCAATGGTAGAGGTGAAACCGACGGATATTATTCTGAATGATACCCTTTGGCAGATACATCCTTCACAGGTAGTAGTGGATTCTGGCAAGGTAGACGTGAACAACTTCTATTTTAGCCACCAGGATCGTTATGTACGTATAAACGGACGTCTTTCGGACAATCCGCAAGATAGTGTAAAGGTTGATTTAAAGGATATCAACATGGGATATGTGTTTGATATTGCAAGTATTTCCGATGATGTAAATTTTGAAGGAGATGCTACAGGAACTGCCTATGCAAGTGGTGTTTTCAAAAAACCTGTGATGAATACGCGTTTATTTATAAAAAATTTCTCTCTTAATCAAGGACGTTTGGGCGATTTGAACATATATGGCGAATGGGATAATGAAAATAGAGGAATCCGACTGGATGCATCTATCAAAGATATTTCTACGACCCCGTCACGTGTCACCGGCATCATTCATCCGCTAAAACCGGAAAGTGGGCTTGACTTAAATATCGAAGCAAATGAACTGAATCTGAAGTTTCTGGAACATTATATGAAGTCTATTGCAAATGATATAAAAGGACGGGCAACGGGTAAAGTACACTTCTACGGGAAATTTAAAGGATTGAATCTCGATGGCGCAGTCATGACGGATGCTTCCATGAATTTTGATATTTTGAATACTCATTTTGCTATAAAGGATACCATTCTTTTAGCTCCTACCGGATTGACGTTCAACAATATACATATTTCTGATATGGAAGGCCATTCGGGAAGAATGAACGGTTATCTGCATTTCCAGCATTTTAAGAACTTAAATTATCGTTTTGAGATACAAGCAAACAACATGCTTGTAATGAATACAAAAGAATCGACGGACATGCCTTTCTATGGCACGGTGTATGGTACCGGAAATGCATTGCTTACCGGAAATGCCATACAGGGACTGGATGTTAATGTCGCCATGACGACCAATCGAAATAGCATCTTTACTTATATTAATGGTAGTGTTGCATCAGCTACGAGTAACCAGTTTATCAAGTTTGTAGACAAAACTCCCCGCCGCACTATTCAGGATTCTATTCAAATAATTTCTTATTATGAACAATTGCAACAAAAACGTCAGGAAGCTGAGGAAGAGCAAAAGACGGATATACGATTGAATATTCTTGTAGATGCGACGCCAGATGCAACAATGAAGATTATCATGGATCCTGTTGCCGGAGATTATATCAGTGGCAAGGGTACAGGAAATATACGAACAGAATTTTACAATAAAGGGGATGTGAAGATGTTCGGTAGCTACCAAATTAATCAGGGAGTATATAAATTCAGTTTGCAGGAAGTGATCCGTAAAGACTTTGTTATCAAGAACGGAAGTACGATTACCTTTAACGGTGCCCCTCTGGATGCAAACTTAGACATTCAGGCTTCCTACACGGTAAATTCAGCATCTCTGAATGACCTGATACCGGAAGAATCTTCGTCAATCATACAACAACCCAATGTTAAGGTGAACTGTATCATGAATTTGAGCGGGATATTGGTACGACCTACTATTAAATTAGGTATTGAGCTTCCGAACGAACGGGATGAAGTACAAACATTGGTACGTAATTATATTAGTACGGAAGAACAGATGAATATGCAAATCCTTTATCTATTGGGTATTGGTAAGTTCTACACGGAGGATGCACGTAATAATCAAAATTCAAACGTGATGTCTTCGGTACTTTCTTCCACCCTCTCCGGTCAGTTGAATAACGCCTTGTCGCAAGTCTTTGAAACGAATAACTGGAATATTGGAACAAATCTAAGCACAGGCGATAAAGGCTGGACAGATATGGAAGTGGAAGGCATCTTGTCCGGTCAGTTACTGAATAACCGGTTACTTATTAACGGAAACTTTGGTTATCGGGATAATCCAATGGCAAACACGAATTTTGTGGGCGACTTTGAAGCAGAATGGCTGATAAACCGTTCAGGAGACATTCGTTTGAAAGCTTACAATGAAACGAACGACCGATATTATACAAAGACAAATCTGACTACACAAGGTGTAGGTATTATGTACAAGAAAGATTTCAATAAATGGAGTGACCTGTTCTTTTGGAATAAGTGGAAGCTACGTAATAAACGAAAACAGAAAGAAAAGTCCAAACAGCAGACAGACAGTATCGGAAATGCCAATACAGCAAAGTCTGTATTAAAAAGGCAACATGAGCAGTGATAAAACGCAGATGCCTTGAAAATAAGAGTTTCCTATAAAGAAACTCTTATTTTCAAGGCATGAAACCCATAAAAAATAATCGCATGATTGACTCTACCTGAAACTATAAATGAATAGTTCGTTACCGTTCCATAATAAGATTATTGTATAATTATTAGTCAAGTATTTGTCCGTCAGCTCTTATTTTCACATCTATCTCACTATTTTCTATGTCAATCAAGTAGTATGTAACACCCGTTGCTTCTTCAACATATTCAGTGTCGTCGTCATCAACTCGTCCAGGATATGTAGCATGAATCGTATTTTTTACAGGATCAGGCAATGTGTTGAAATGTACCTCCCATGAAGTTAAAACCCACTTACCTTCTTGAGTAAACCATGCAGATGCTTCATGTCCGTCATAGAAATCTGCTACGTAATATCCGTACTTGTTTTCCCATTCTACGTTTGTGGCATTCGGATATTTAGCCGAAAATGTACTTTGCAATTCAACAGGAACAGCTATTGATTCATCATCATTATTATCGCAACTATGTAAGCTCCATGCAACACCTAATACCAATAAAAAGGTAAAAATCTTTCGTTTCATCATTAGTTCTATTTTTTTAAGGTTTAGTTATCAATATCGATCAAATTGAATTTCAGATCGAACTTTAATTCCACACGATTGGAAAGTTGCACTTCATATTCCTTTTTATCGCGTTCAATTTTCAGCACTCTAGTATCAGGATAATTAGTTGTCACATATTTCTGAATAGTTGTGGGGATAATAGCTGTGGGAACAGAAGTATATTTGCAATTCACCTCCTCCCAGTTTCCATTCTTGCCAAACTCCACTTTATTGCCATTCGTGAAAATCACTTCATAACTTTTATAGAAGAAATCACTTTCCATTTTTGCCAAAGCAACTTTACTATCGGCAAAATGCTGTTTGATGAACTGTTGAGCCGGTTGTGGCATTTGAGTAACCTGGATTGGTTTGTCATCGTCTGCACGTGCTACTGTTTGCAAAGTAAACAAACATACTAATAAGAATACTAACTTTTTCATAATCGTTGTTTTTTTAATTGGTTTTACTGTTATCATTTAATTTATATTGCAAAGATGAGGGGAAAATCTGAAAAGATTTGGGAATTTTGAGAATTTCCGAAAAAATAAATCTCATAAAAATATAGTGACGCTATGCCCTCAACATAGTGTCACCATATCTATGGAATATCGTCACTATCGAATGGAAATAACGTCACTATATATTTCATCACAGAATTAGATTCTTTATGATTCTTTTAAAACTACTAATAAACACATCGTTTATTTTTGCAAACACAAATTTGACAGTATTCATATTAAATAACCATAAGAACTTTTTTATGACTATGAGAACAAATTGTTTTTTATTAGTAGCTATTCTATTGGGATTAATTCCCTTGAACTACACACACGCAAACGACTCAATTCCTAAAAGCGTGATTCTGTACACTCCCTACACCAAAATTTCTGTATCACCGGGAGCGTCAATTGATTACAGTATTGACCTCATTAACAATTCGGATGAATTGACAAATGCAAACCTTTCTGTTAGCGGATTGGGCAGCAGTTGGAAACACGAAATGAAATCCGGCGGTTGGAGCCTTAGTCAATTGTCCGTACTTCCCAAAGAAAAAAAGACTTTTAATCTGAAAGTCGATGTTCCATTGAAAGTAAATAAAGGAAACTATCATTTTGTAGTGTATGCCGGAAATGCTAAACTTCCTTTGGATGTTGTAGTTGCTCAACAAGGTACTTACCAGACTGAATTTACTACCGACCAGCCCAATATGGAAGGTAACTCCAAGTCAACCTTTACCTTCAGTACCACTTTAAAGAACCAGACTGCCGACCAACAGTTGTATGCTTTAATGGCTAATGCACCAAGAGGATGGAATGTTATTTTTAAACCTAACTACAAGCAAGCTACCTCTGCACAAGTGGAACCCAACAGTAGCCAGAATGTAAGCATAGATATTACTCCTCCTGCCAATGTAGAAGCCGGAAGCTATAAAATCCCGGTACGTGCTGCTACGGGAACTACTTCGGCTGAACTTGAATTGGAAGTAGTTGTGACCGGTTCTTTTCAAATGGAACTAACTACTCCGAGAGGATTACTAAGCACCGATATCACTGCCGGAGACGTGAAGCGAATTGAACTGGAAGTAAAAAATACAGGTTCATCATTGTTGAAAGATATCCAGTTATCTGCCAGCAAACCAGCTGATTGGGAAGTAACTTTCGAACCAACAAAAATTGATGCATTAAAAGCCGGCGAAACATCGACGGTAACCGCTATATTAAAAGCTTCTAAAAAAGCACTCCCAGGTGACTATGTGACTACCATTATGGCAAAAACTCCTGAAGTAAACGCTGATGCGCAATTCAGAATCGCAGTAAAAACTCCGATGATATGGGGGTGGGTAGGCGTTTTGATTATTGCGGCTGCTATCGGTGTAGTTTACTATCTGTTCCGTAAATATGGAAGGAGGTAAATTATGGGCGAACAAGTGATCGTACTTACCGATCTGACCAAACAATACGGTAATTTTACTGCTGTGGATCATATTCGCCTGCATATTCAAAAAGGAGAAATATTCGGATTACTGGGTCCGAACGGTGCCGGAAAATCAACTACCATTTTAATGATGTTAGGGTTGACAGAACCGACATCGGGTTCCGTTGAGATTTGCGGCATCAATTCGACTACACACCCTATCGAAGTAAAAAGAAAAATCGGCTATTTGCCCGAAGATGTAGGATTTTATGATGATATGACAGGACTGGAAAATCTGATATACACAGCACGCTTGAATGGTATTCCTGATAAGGAAGCGAGAGAAAAGGCCATGGAGTTAATGAAACGTACAGGATTGGAAGATCAACTGAAAAAGAAAGCAGGAAAATATTCACGCGGGATGCGACAACGGTTGGGACTTGCGGATGTACTTATCAAGAATCCGGAAATTATTATTCTGGATGAACCGACTTCGGGTATTGATCCTGCTGGTGTTCAGGAATTTATCGAACTGATCCGTTGGCTAAGTAAGGAGAAGGGATTGACCGTGCTCTTTTCCTCTCATCACCTGGATCAGGTACAAAAAGTATGCGACCGGGTCGGATTATTTAGTAATGGGAAAATACTCGCACTGATTGATATGACAGAACTGAAAGATAAGAAACAGGAACTGTCTGATATCTATAATCATTATTTTGAGGAAGGAGGAGAACAACATGAATGAAGTCAATCATCCTTTTTGGGTTATCGTCAATAAAGAAATATCCGATCATGTCAAAAGTTGGCGTTTTATTATTTTGATCGGTATTATTGCACTGACCTGTATGGGTTCTCTATACACTGCCCTTACTAATATTGGCGCAGCAATAAAACCGAATGATCCGGATGGTTCGTTTCTGTTTTTGAAATTATTTACAGCCTCGGACGGAACTCTCCCCTCTTTTACGTTGTTTATCAACTTTTTGGGACCTCTATTAGGTATTGCTCTAGGATTTGATGCCGTCAATTCAGAGCAAAATAAGGGGACATTAAGCCGTATGTTATCTCAGCCTATTCATCGTGATTGCATAATTAATGCGAAGTTTATGGCTGCTTTGATAGTAATAGGTGTTATGCTATTCGTACTCGGTTTTCTGGTAATGGGATTCGGACTGATTGCAATCGGTATTCCTCCTACGGCTGAGGAATTTTGGAGAATTGTATTCTTCATTATAACAAGTATTTTCTATGTTGCTTTTTGGTTGAATTTGGCAATCCTATTTTCATTGCGTTTTCGCCAGGCAGCTACATCAGCGTTGGCATCTGTGGCAGTGTGGTTGTTTTTCAGCGTATTCTACACAATGATTGTAAATCTGGTGGCAAAAGGATTGAGCCCTTCACAAATGGCGTCGCCTTATCAGATCATCAGTTATCAAAAATTCATTCTCGGATTAATGCGTCTGGCACCTAGCGAGTTATTTAATGAAGCTACTACGACGCTGTTAATGCCTTCTGTAAGAAGTCTAGGACCACTTACAATGGAACAAGTTCAGGGAGCTATTCCAAGCCCACTTCCATTAGGACAAAGTCTTCTGGTAGTATGGCCACAACTCACGGGATTAATTGCAGCAACAGTTATCTGTTTTGCTATCTCTTATATTATGTTTATGAGAAGAGAAATTCGATCCCGATAGAGATTCGTACCACAAAATCCACAAAGGACACGGAGAAATAGTTTGAACGATCAGTTTATAATAACCGATAAATATCTTGTTCACTCTCACTCCGTGTCCTTTGTGTTCTCTGTGACGAAAACGATCATTTCAAAATCTCGAAACAATGCTCCTCTTGTTCGAAGTAATAACGTATATTCAAATGTTGTAGACGACAAATTGAATCGGCTATTGCCAGCCCTAGTCCGGTAGAACCCTCTTTTTTACTTCCTTGATAGAAACGTTCAAAAATATGTTCTTCATCTAATGGATGTCCTGACCCGGAATTTCGGAAAGTAATGCTGTTTTTTGTAATAATAATCTGTATACGTCCTCCGTCCATATTATGCACGAATGCATTCTTCAAGAGATTAGTTAATAGAGCAACTGCCAAAGACTCGTTCATTACAATATGAAAACGATCCTGCTCAGTGATATTTACTTCTATGTTGCGGTAATCATAGACCTCTTTATAGTCTTCCAAATATTGCTTGAGAAGTGTGTTCAGTTCCAAATCTTTGGTATCAAACTGTCCATTGTCAATCTTAGTAAGCAATAATAAAGATTTATTCAGTTTGGTTATATATTCCAATGTCTGATGCGTTTTCATTAGTTCTCCAAGTTGATTTTCCGACAATGAATCATCATCCATTAACATTTCCAACCGATTACGGCAAATGGCAAGTGGTGTTTGTATCTCATGCGAAGCATTTCCGATAAATTGTTTCTGTTGTTCGAACATTTGTTCCGTCCGTTCGGCATATCGGACAGCTGCATCATTTAGTTTCCGGAATTCTGTGATTTGGGTATCATTGTTCAATGCTTCGTTTTTCTTTCCCGTCTGATAACTATCCAACCAATGAAGAAGTACATATAATGGACGCATATTTCGATAGAATACCCATACAGATATGATTATGATGCAGAGTAACAGGGCTACATATAAAAAGATAATCCATACTTGAATAGCATCTTTCAAATCATCCTTCTCGATACTGGGAGTAGATACAGTCAGTTCATAATAACGTCCTTCGTCATTTTTAAAGATAGTGGTCAGGATACGCGCCGGCTCTGTTTCCCCTTTTTCTACGATATAGACCATAGAATCTTTATATTGGATATCATTGCGGTTTCCAGCATATTCTTTAGTTACTTCAGTAAGATAATACTGATTATTTGAACCGTTGTTTTCAGAAGGAAGCTCCTCTCCTGCCAATGCCCGAATGATAATTGTCTCCGAGTAGTCTTCAAGTGAATCATCGACTTCATCATTTACTTCATCAATCATTGTAACATAAAAAAATACGGCCCAAATTGTCAGGATAAGTGTCAGGGCTAAAGTGATGCGGAGAATGATGTAATATATTAATTTCATGGATGACTCCTATTGTTTCTGTTATTCTACTATCATTTTGTAACCGAATCCGTAAACTGCTTTAATTTCAAGATCTGCTCCTGCATCCTTCAGCTTTTTACGAAGATTTTTGATTTGGGCATAAATAAAATCGAAGTTATCTACTTGATCGATATGATCTCCCCATACAGACTCTGCCAATGTATTTTTATTAACCAAGTGTCCAGGGCGATTTATGAAGTATAATAAGATATCATACTCCTTTCTATTTAATTCCAGTTCCTGATTATTGACAAAAACACGATATTTATCCGGCTCTATCCGTACATTTCCCTGACGGATATCAATTTCTCCGTCATGCTGATTGCGGCGAATTACACTTTTTATCCGGGCATTTAATTCAGCTAGATGAAACGGCTTCGGCAAATAATCATCTGCACCTAATTCTAATCCCAAGACCTTATCTTCCAAAGAATCTTTGGCAGAAATTATAATCACATTTTCCCGTTTATGCAAGGCTTTCAACCGTTCTAGAAGGTCAAGACCACTTCCGTCCGGTAACATAATATCCAATAAGATACAATCATAGTCATAGTCTTCAATTTTGCGTAAAGCAGAGTTGAAGTCACCTGCTGCTTCTACAACATAACGTTCTTTCTCCAGTGAACGTTGAATTAGTTCCCTTAAAGAGGGCTCATCTTCTACAATTAATATCTTCATAAAATCTTCTCCTTTCTTTCTTACATGATACAAAGAAAGAGGATATTTCTGAAAAAAAACTGAAATGGATAAAAAAAGAGTCCGAAATTTAATCTGAAACTTCGGACTCTTGTATGAGAAAGTAATATCTTTATTAAATAAATAGACCTTTCTTTCAACTGTTTAACCGCACAGTTTAATAAGAGCGTGCAAATATAACACGGCAAGCAGACGGTTTGCCTGTTACCATACATTTGCCCGGTTCTTTATCTCCCGGAACGAACGACTCGAATGGAATACAACGGATAGTTGCCTTCGTTTCTTCTTTGATTTTTTCTTCTGTTTCAGTTGTTCCATCCCAATGAGCCAAGATAAAACCACCTTCCTCTATCTTTTCCTTGAATTCTTCGTATGTGTCTACTACTGTAATTTTAGAATTACGATAATCCAATGCTTTCTTGTAGATATTAGCCTGAATTTCTTCGAGCAGGTTCTGAACATAAGCTTCAATGCCCTCGCAAGTGATAGTTTCTTTTTCAAGTGTATCGCGACGCATTACCTCCATTGTATTGTTTTCAAGATCACGTCCACCCATAACCAGACGAACAGGTACACCTTTCAATTCATAATCTGCAAATTTGAAGCCTGGACGTTTATTATCTGCATTATCATACTTAACAGAAATACCTAATGCTTTCAACTTGGTAACAATACCCGCTACTTTGGCATCAATTTGTTTCAGTTGCTCATCGTTCTTGTAAATAGGAATAATAACTACTTGAATCGGAGCCAGATGCGGAGGTAATACCAGTCCATTGTCATCTGAATGAGTCATAATCAGGGCACCCATTAAGCGGGTAGAAACACCCCATGAAGTAGCCCATACATATTCCAATTTATTCTCTTTGTTCACGAACTGAACGTCGAAAGCCTTGGCAAAATTCTGTCCCAGAAAATGAGAAGTACCACTTTGCAGTGCTTTTCCGTCCTGCATCATAGCTTCGATAGTGTAAGTGTCAAGCGCACCGGCAAAACGCTCGTTGGCAGACTTTACACCTTTCACAACCGGAACAGCCATATATTTCTCTGCAAATTCACCATATACATTCAGCATTCTTACTGCTTCTTCTTCAGCTTCTTCGCGAGTAGCATGGGCAGTATGTCCTTCTTGCCACAAGAATTCAGCAGTACGCAAGAACAGACGAGTACGCATTTCCCAACGGAAAACGTTCGCCCACTGATTGCAAAGAATAGGCAGGTCACGATAAGATTGAATCCAGTTTTTATAAGTATTCCAGATAATTGTTTCTGATGTCGGACGAATAATCAATTCTTCTTCCAATTTTGCGGCTGGGTCTACTACTACCCCCGAACCGTCTTCTGCATTTTTCAGACGATAATGTGTCACTACGGCACATTCTTTTGCGAAACCTTCCACGTGTTCAGCTTCACGGCTCAGGAATGATTTCGGAATCAATAATGGGAAATATGCGTTTACGTGACCTGTTTCTTTAAACATATCGTCCAGTTGACGTTGCATTTTCTCCCAAATAGCGTATCCGTAAGGCTTAATCACCATACATCCGCGTACGGCAGATTGTTCTGCCAAATCAGCTTTTACCACCAAATCGTTATACCATTGCGAGTAATTCTCGCTACGTTTGGTAAGGTCTTTCAGTTCTTTTGCCATTATATTTTTTTATTTAAAGTACTCATAAGTGTCAAAATAGGGTGCAAAAATACGAAAAATGCATGAACTGCCCTATTCTTCATGCATTATTTTCATAGTAGAAAGAGGGATCAATGAATAACCCTGAGGGTTAAATATATAAATTGTTATCTTTGTCTCCA
>OGPT01003034.1_pt1 | contig 12676 bp, 8 predicted proteins | sample 1552951 | NCBI WGS metagenome assembly OGPT01 (sample SAMEA2580224, study PRJEB22360) | human gut metagenome | biome: human gut; feature: human-associated habitat; material: faeces | place: Denmark | collected 2008/2010
CCGGCTTTGAGTGAGGCGGAGATCAGACGCAGAAAAGTACTTTTGAAGGCAGCAGGAGTGCGGTTGATGATACCATCTTCCGGTCTGCCAACCCATTTTTCTGCTGCCGGATTCTCCACATAACCGAGAACAAATACATAAGTTCTGGATTCGCCCGGAGCAAGGGTTACATCTAACTGATGGCTGCCGACCGGAGCCCAGCCGCTTGCAACAGAATTTTTGCAGGAGCCGGATACGACAACGTCAGGAGCCGAATTTTCACCGTACGCACCAAGAAATGCATCACGACTTGTATCAAATCCGGCAATCGGAGCATTGACGGAGTAAACAGCGTAATGGTTTCTTCTTTCCCGGGACTCGGTTTTATGATAGATGGCGGAACCATGGATTTCAACCTCGCCGATGGAGTAGTTACGCTGGAAGTTTGTCATATCGTCCATTGCATTCCAGAGACAGAACTCTACATAAGAAAAAATGGAAAAATGTTTTTCTTCTTTACTGTGGTTGGTCATGGTCAGCTTATTGATCTCGCAGGTGCTTCCAATCGGAACGAAGTCTGTCAGCTCTGCGGAAAGATCATTTTTGCTTCCTTTAAAAATGGAATAACCGATACCGTGATGACATTCATAGGAATCCAGATCAGTCTTGGTTGGCATCCAGCCCGGATTCCAGATGGTATTTCCTTCTTTAATATAGTAGTAATGTCCGTTGCTGTCATATGGAACATTGTTGTAACGATATCTCGTAAGACGAAGCAGCTTCGCATCTTTATAGAAGCTGTAGCCTCCACAGGTATTGGAGATCAGAGAAAAGAAATTCTCGGAGCCCAGATAGTTGATCCATGGAAGCGGGGTCTTTGGAGATGTGATGACGTATTCTTTGTTTGCATCATCGAAATATCCAAATCTCATATGAAACTCCTCCTTATTCTATTTAATATGTAAATATTGTTTTTCAATCTTTATCGTTCATTTAATAGTATGAATCGAAATCGATTAAGTAACTTTATTTATGAATGAGTATATCTTTAAAACAGAAAAAAATCAAGAGAAAATGGCTTGAAATAAGCGAAATAGCAAATTGTACAAAAAGGAAAGCACAAAATGGAGAAAAAGCACAAAGCCGAAAAATGGATCAATTTCGTCTTGATATTACGAAAACGTGTAAGAAAATAAGAAAACGAAAGAAAAAGTAAACAAAATGTGAACAAAATGCACAATAAAAGATAAAACTTTGTGTTAAAACTGCCGAATTGATGAAAAACTATTGCATTTTTCTGGATAAGGGGGTATATTAAAGCTACGAAAACGATTAAGCAGTTTTCGAAACGAGTTGGAGGAACAAGATGGTATCTTTAAAAACAATTGCTGAAAAGTGTGGTGTATCTACTGCTACAGTAAGTAAAGCACTTAACAATCATAAAGATATCAGCGAAGAGACAAAAATAAGAATAAGACAGGTCGCAAACGAACTTGGATATTTTCCGAATGCAGCCGCCAGAGCATTAAAGACAAACCGTTCCTATAATATAGGAGTCCTCTTCGAAGAGGAAGCAGGAAGAGGGTTGCAGCATGAATATTTCTCAGGCGTGCTGAACGGACTGAAGATCCAGGCAGAGAAGTTAGGATATGATATCACTTTTATCAATACCTGCTTCGAGAACCGTAAAGTTTCTTATTATGATCATTGTCGATATCGCAACTTTGAGGGCGTTGTGATTGTATGTGCAAACTTTAACGATCCAGATGTGATTGAACTGATGAACAGTGAACTTCCGGTCGTGACAATCGATTATGTGCATCATAACTGCTCTGCAATATCATCCAATAACATTCAGGGAATTGAGGAACTGGTAAAGTACATTTACAGTCAGGGACACAGGAAGATTGCTTACATTCACGGACAGGAAGGTTCAACTGTTACAAGAGACCGACTGGCAAGCTTCTATAGAACGATGGATGAACTTGGATTACATGTTTCTGATAAATATGTAAGAACCGCAAATTACCTCGAAACCAAAGGATCGGCTGAACAGACCGGACAGCTTTTAGATCTGCCGGATCCGCCGACCTGCATTATCTATCCGGACGATACATCACTGATCGGTGGAAGAAATGTCATTATTGAAAGAGGAATGAAGATTCCACAGGATATTTCAGTAGCCGGATATGACGGCACCCAGATTTCACAGATCCTTTATCCGAAGCTTACGACGATCAAGCAGAACACAGAACTGATCGGAGAGGAAGCAGCGATAAGACTGGTAGGTGCTATTGAGAAACCGAAAACAACTCTCGTTGAGAGAGTCGTTATAGAAGGAAACTTAGTCCCGGGTCAGTCCGTAGGAATGATCCAGGTGGACGAATAAAAGTTTTCTTTCAAGAAAAAGTAACTGGACAAAAGTCCATGTACAAATTATAAGGAGGGTTATCTATGAAAAAGAAAGTAGTAAGCGCACTGCTGTGTGCAACCATGGTGGCAACAATGTTTGTTGGATGTGGCGGAAACAGTGATTCCAATACAACAACCGATACTTCAAAGGGTGAGACACCTGCAGCAACAGAGGATACTGCAGAAGTTGCCGATGAAGGAAAGGTGTTAAACATCTATTGCTGGAACGAGGAGTTCAAGAGCCGTATCACAGCTCATTATCCAGATTATCAGGAAGTAGATGCTACACATGGTAAGATCGGTGACGTAGATGTTGTTTGGAATATCACACCAAACGATGACAATGCATACCAGAACAACCTGGATCAGACATTACTGAATCAGGAGAGCGCAGCTGCAGATGACAAGATCGACATCTTCCTTGTTGAGGCTGATTACGCTTTGAAGTATGTCGATACTGATTACACACTGCCTATCTCAGATCTCGGAATTACAGATTCAGATCTTTCTAAGCAGTATCAGTACACAAAGGATATCGTAACCGATTCCAACGGAACATTAAAAGGTGTTTCATGGCAGGGCTGCCCGGGTGTTCTCTTCTACAACAGAGACGCAGCTAAGGAAGTTCTCGGAACAGATGATCCAGCAGAAGTACAGAAGTACGTAAGCGATTGGGATACATTCAACGAGACAGCTAAGAAGATGAAAGATGCTGGATACCAGATGACATCTTCTGCAAACGATACATACCGTGTATACTCTAACAACGTAACTTCTAAGTGGGTAACAGATGGCAAGATCAACATCGATGACAACATTATGAAGTGGGTTGATGACTCTAAGGCACTTGTTGATGCTGGTGAGACAGGAACGCATGATCTGTGGTCAGATGACTGGTCAAAGGGATTCTATCCAGAAGGAAAGGTATTCTGCTACTTTGGACCAGCTTGGTTAGTAAACTTCTCAATGGCTGCTGATACAGAAGGATCTATCGGATACAACGGTGGCTGGGGTGCAGCTGAAGGACCTCAGGGCTTCTATTGGGGCGGTACTTGGATCTGTGCAGCTAACGGAACAGATAACAAGGGCTTAATCAAGGATATCATCCTTAAGATGACAACAGATGACGACATCATGAAGGATATCGTTGTTGAAGATGATGATTTCGTAAACAACAGCACTGTAATGAACGGACTTGCAGATGGAACTATCATGGGCAAGGATAACAAGCCTTATGAGAGCAAGATTCTTGGTGGACAGAACCCGCTTGAGATGTACTGTGCAGGTGTAGCAGATCTCGACTTAAGCAACATTTGTGCTTATGATCAGGGATGTAACGAAGAGTTCCAGAACGCTATGAAGAACTACTTCGAAGGCAAGGCTACAAAGGATCAGGCACTTGATCTCTTCTACAAGGCCGTTGTTGAGAAGTATCCGGAATTAACATATTAGAGGTAATTTTATGAAGAAGAATAGCGGAGGAAAAGCGGTCAGATACAACAAATGGGGCTACATATTTTTAATCCCGTTTATCGTTGTGTTTGTCATATTTCAGCTGGTACCATTGGTAAATACCATTTATAACAGTTTTTTCGAAAATTATATGTCAGGTCTGACACAGGTTGGACCGACGTTTGTTGGATTAGATAATTATAAGGCATTGTTTAGCAGCGGAGATGTGTGGGTATATTTCAAGAACACAATGGTTCTCTGGATCATGTGTTTCATCCCACAGATTTTCTTCTCATTACTGCTTGGTGCCTGGTTCTCAGATGTGCAGTTGAGGCTGAAAGGTTCCAGATTCTTTAAGACAGTTATTTATCTGCCGAACCTGATCATGGCATCCGCATTTTCAATGTTATTCTTTACATTGTTCTCTGACGGAGGACCAATCAACTCGCTGCTCATGCAGATCGGTTTCATCTCCGAACCGTACAAATTCTTATCACATGCAGGAAGTACAAGAGGTCTTATCGCTTTAATGAACTGCCTGATGTGGTTCGGAAATACGACGATCCTTCTGATGGCCGGTATGATGGGAATTGATACCTCATTATTTGAAGCAGCAGAAGTGGATGGCGCCACTTCAACACAGGTGTTCTTCAAAATTACACTTCCGCTGCTTCGCCCTATCTTAGTATATGTAATCATTACGTCACTGATCGGTGGTCTTCAGCTTTTCGATGTACCGCAGATCTTAACAAACGGAACCGGAGATCCGATGCGTTCTACCATGACACTGATCATGTACCTGAACAAGCATCTGTACAGTAAGAACTACGGTATGGCCGGTGCGTTGTCTGTCGTATTGTTTATCATTACGACGATCCTGAGCCTGGTTGTATTTAAGGTGTCAGGCAATGACAAGAGAAAGGGGTAATGAGTGATGGCTAAGTTAGATAAAGATACCAAAAAAGGCATGGGTCTTCACGCCCGCAGAGTTCTCGCATACATTGTGCTGATTATTATTTCATTCTTCTGTCTGTTCTGGTTCTATGTCATGTTCATTAATGCAACCAGATCAAAGGGTGAGTTAAAAGCAGGATTTACGGCTGTCCCGAGTCATTTTCTTCTGACGAACTGGAACAACCTTGTGCACGGAACACTTCCAATCTGGTCCGGTATGATCAACAGTCTGATCATTTCCGGCTGCACGGCAGTGCTTTGTACCTATTTTTCAACGATGACAGCGTATGCAATCCATGCATATGAGTTCAAACTAAAGAAATATATTTATCCGTTCATTCTGATGATCATGATGATTCCGACACAGGTGACTGCACTTGGATTTATCAAGCTCGTCAATGGAATGAATCTGATGGACAGCTTTATTCCGCTGATTGTTCCATCCATCGCATCTCCGGTCGTATTCTTCTATATGAAGCAGTACATGGAGAGCGCATTACCGATGTCCTTGATCGAGGCAGCTCGAATCGATGGATCCGGTGAGTTTAAGACTTTCAACAGCATTGTGCTTCCACTGATGAAGCCGGCAATCGCCGTACAGGCAATCTTCACATTTGTAAGCAACTGGAATAATTACTTTACTCCGGCGCTGATCTTACATGATGACAAGAAAAAGACACTTCCGATCCTGATCGCGCAGCTGCGTGCTGCGGACTGGCTGAAGTTCGATATGGGACAGGTGTATGTGATGATCACATTCTCCATCCTGCCGGTAATCGTTGTTTACCTGATTCTTTCCAAACATATTGTACAGGGTATCGCCTTGGGCAGTGTGAAAGGATAATAAAACAACTACATAAGAAATTCGCCTGCATATACGCAAAACTCTTTGTAATTTTTTAAAAATTACTTCCCTAAAAAGTTCAATGCATTCAACAACATATTTTTTGCGGATATGCAGGCGGTTTCAAATAAACAGAAAAATAAAATTAGGAAGGAGAAGTTTTTATGAAGAAGGGGTTTTTCAGAAAAACAGGTGCAGTTGTGCTTGCAGCATCCCTTGCGGTAAGCATGGTACAACTTCCGGTGTATGGCGCAACCAACAAGTCGAAGACCATCACCGTATCCAATCAGAAGGAGTTAAATAAGGCTCTCAAGGTAGCAAAAGGTAAGAAAGCGTACTCAATTGTGATCAAGTCCAAAAACAAGAGTACGAATGTCACGATTCCAAAAGGAAATTACAAAAATCTCACAATTATCGTAAAAGGAAATAAAGTAAAGATCAAAAATAATGCGACACTCAAAACGATTGTTTTAGAGTGTAAAGACACGGTATCACTAACGAACAACGGAAGCGTTGGCAAAGTGGAGGTAAAGAAAGCGAAAAGCGTATCTTTGTCCGGAACATCCAAGAAAGAGGTAAAACTGGTTGTAGCCGCAGAAGATACCACCATTACAACGAAGATTGCAATTAAGGTTGTATGTACCGATGAAAACGCGAATGTAACCATTCATAATAAATCTGATTCTGTGGTCAAAATCACAGATGCGGACGGCAAGACAACGAAAGTAAAGTCCGGTGAGAAGAGCCAGGTTACTTCTGATTCGAAAACCGATGACAATAAAGATGATAACAAGGATAATAAGACCGATGAGAAGAAAGATGATACGAAGGACAATCATACATCCTCCGGTTCTTCATCGTCAGGATCATCTTCCTCTCAGACTCCTTCCGGACTCACGGAAGCAGAGCTTCTGAAACAGGGATATAAACTGAAGTGGAAAGACGACTTCAATGGAGACTCCTTAAATAAAGCAGACTGGAATGTGGAGACACATGAGCCGGGCTGGGTGAACAGCGAGTGGCAGGCTTATGTTGATTCTGCCGATAATATTCAGGTCAAAGACGGAAAACTCCTGTTAAAACCGGTTAAGACGGTTGATAAAGACGGAAACGCAAGTTACACCTCTGGCCGTATCAACACACAGGGCAGGCATGATTTCAAATACGGTTATTTCGAGTGCCGTGCAAAGGTTCCGACCGGAAAAGGTTATCTGCCGGCATTCTGGATGATGCCGACCGACGAGAACCTCTACGGACAGTGGCCAAAGTGTGGCGAGATCGATATCATGGAGGTTATGGGACAGGAGACGAACAAGGCATACGGAACCATTCACTATGGTGAGCCACATGCACAGAGTCAGGGAACATACTCGGTTTCTGCAGCAGACAATTTCGCAGATAATTATCATACCTATGCGGTTGACTGGGAGCCTGGAAAGATTACATGGTATATCGATGGTATCAAGTATCACGAAGAATCCGATTGGTTCTCCGCTAAGGAAAATCAGGGAACGGTTGCTTATCCGGCACCATTTGATCAGCCGTTCTATATGATCTTAAATCTTGCAGTTGGCGGAAGCTGGGTAGGATATCCAGATGATACAACAACTTATGATGATCAGGAATATGCGATTGATTATGTCAAGGTATATCAGAAGGATAGCTACGATGAGAATGTAAAGAAGCCGGAAAAAGAAGTTATTTTTAAAGAAGCCGATACAAATGGAAACTATATTACGAATGGAGAGTTCTCTGTAGCAGAGGATTTGTCGGACGATGTTGACTGGAAATTCCTTACGGCTGAGGGTGGAAAAGGATCAGCAAAAATTGAGAACAAAGAGATTGTAATCTCGACCACAGAGGCAGGAAAACAGGATTATAGCATTCAGCTGGTACAACCAAATCTGCCAATCCGAAAAGGTGGAACATATACGGTTTCTTTTGATGCCTATGCAGATGCAACACGTACGATGAAGGTTGACGTGTCCGCTCCGGATCGCAGCTTCGCCCGATATCTTGCAGATACGGATGTTGATCTGACAACACAGAAGCAGACTTATACTTATACATTTAAGATGGAGAAGGCAGATGATGCCAATGGTCGTCTTGAGTTCAACCTTGGAAAAACAGTTAGTACAGCAACGGTTCATATTACCAATATCAAAGTGACATGGGACGAAAAGAGGGACACCGGAAACGAGAAGACGATTCTTGCAGACGGAAACAGTGTCTATAATGGTTCTTTCCAGGAAGGTGAGAATCGACTGGGATACTGGGATATTGTAAATGATGCGAACGCATCTGTTTCCGTTACGGATTTAGCAGATGGTCGCCGATTGAAAGTGACAAGTGCAGCAGGAACAGAGAGTGGAAAAGTTCTCGTCGGACAGAAGGATCTTGCTTTGATGAATGGAACAAATTACGTGCTGAGCTTTTCCGCACAGGCAGCAGCTGCTAAGTCAATGAACGTAACGGTTGCGGGCAAAAAATATACTGCTGAGCTTGATAATGCAAAGAAGAGTTATAGCTTTAAATTCACACAGGACTCTGATAACAAAGATATTTCTTTTGATCTTGGACTTGGTACAACGGTATGGCTAGATGATGTCAGAATCGATGAAGATACTTTGATCAAGAATGGAAGCTTTAATGCAGGATTTTCCGGATATGAAGTATATTGTCATGAGGATGCTTCGGAAACACATGTGGTTGACTCACAGACAGAACAGAATGCGGCTGATTTCACCATTAAGAATACTGGTGATGCTGATTGGAAGATTCAGTTGAAACAGAACAACGTAAAACTTGAGAATGGAAAGTGTTATCGTCTTTCTATGAAAATGAAATCATCATTGGATCGTACTGTATCTTATGCGCTTCAGAGAAATGGTGCAGTACATAAGATTTCAAGTGGTGGGGAGGATTGGACCCCTTATTGCCAGAAAACAGTTTCTCTTACAAATGATTATCAGATCTTCTCAAGCACGTTCAAGATGACAGAAGAAACTGATGATGGAACCATTTTTAATATTGCAATGGGTGGTGGCAATATTACCCAGCAGCATCGTATCTGTATTGATGATATTGTTCTTGAGGAGATTGATGAGTCTGAACTTGAACCGGAAGTTCGGGGAGACAATCTTCTGAAAAATACAACATTTTCTGATAATGCGCAGAACTGGGACATTAATAGATGGAACGGTGATGGCAAAGAGATGGCAACTACTGAGACTGTGAACGATGGAATTGTATTTCATATTTCAGATGTTGGAACCGCAGATTGGAATATTCAGCTTAAACAAGGCGGAATTAATCTGGAGCAGGGTTGCGATTATCGCCTGGCATTTAAGGTGACATCTACGGAATCTAGAACAATAAAAGTTGGTTTTATGGATAAGAACACTGAAAATTGGTATGGTGGTTCTGATGTTTCGCTTGAAAAAAATAGAGAGAAGAACGTAGTTTGTAAATTTACTATGACGAAAGATACGGATGCAGAGAGCTTGATGCTTATTTCAATTGGTAAGATAGAGGGTGAGGATACTCCAGTATCAGATATTACATTATCAGATTTCTATCTTGAAAAGTTGGAAGCATCTGCCATTACACCGAAACCATTAAATGAAAATCTTTTCAAAAATGCAGAGTTAAATTCAGATGGTGTTTGGGAGACGGCAATCTATGGTGGAGCCGAGGGCGATTCAAAAATTGGGAATGGAACTGCAATTTTTCATCTTACCAAATTGGGAACAGATGATTGGGCACCACAGTTTAAACAGGTTGATCTTCAGATTGAGCAGGGATGTACCTATCGCCTTTCCATGAATGTTAATTCTACGATTGCGAGAGATATCATATTTAAAGTACAGCAAAACGGGGAACCATATACAACGTATTTGCAGGAAACAAAGGCATTGTCAGTAGGTGATAATAATATCAATATAGAATTTACAATGAAATCCGCTAGCGATGCAAAAGCTTTATTCTGCGCTGCAATGGGTGCACAGAAGATAAGTGATGAGCATACACTTACATTTTCTAATATGAGTCTGGTTAAAATAGCAGAAGCTATAAATTAGTCAGAGATGTAGGCGCTGTCATACAAAATTGTGTGGCAGCGCTTTTTCTATGCAATCATCTGAATAATTTATGAAATTTTGTCATACAATAAAATGTACATAATTGACAAAACGTACACTTTTGATATAATGGAGGAATATAAAGGAGATGATTGACATGCTAATGGAACAAGCTACTACTGTAAGGAAAGAGTGGAGCGCTGTGTGTGACAGTGTGATTCATAATAAACCAAAATTCATAAAAAGAACACGTGATAAAATGTGGTTTTCTAACCTGGAAACAATGTCGGAGATCTTGTCTGCATATCAGTTTACTGCAAAGGAGTACAAGGAAGATGATGGATCTGTGACATTATCATTAAATGAAATTGATCTCGTTGAAAATGGAAAAGATGAGAATGAGGCACGTTTGAATATGGGTGAGGCAATTCTCGACTATGCAGGTGAATATTATGCGGAGTACGAATTGTATTCAAGAAGTCCGAATCGGAAAGCACATATTCCATATATCTTTAAGGCATTAATTATGGACGATGCAGAAAAAATAGGAGAGAATATTATTATCAAATGATTTGAAATCGATTTGCAAAGCTTGGCAGGAGAGGAAACTATATGCAAATAAATGAGCTTGGTATGAGGGAAATTACAGAAGAAGAGGCGGCGGATCTTGGCATTGATCTGTCGATGGCCGGAGTATGCAAGACGCTTCGTAAATTAGCCAAACTGGATAGATTGCGTCTGGATGAAGATGAGCATAGAAGTGGACTGAATCAGCATTTATTTCATTACATTGAATATTGTGGAGAGAAGCCACTTGACTATATTAAGGATTACTTATCGAATCTGCAGCCATACATGATCCAGAGGCGAAAGGATCAGGAGAAGCAGAAGTCTTTTATCTGTGTGATTGATAATATGTATCGGGTATCTGTTTACATTAAGGCCGATAAGACATTTGGGCAGGAGGTCATTGTTTCTTTTCATGAGGACAATATCAGGGGCGTTGCAAGAAGCAATGATCTGATCAGAAACAAAACGAATCCGTTAGTCCCTGTTTTTGCCGAAAGTTACGGAAGCATTGATAAGAGTACCGGCAATGTGTCGCTGCATTTACTGGCACAAAGAGGAATGAAGGTTCTTCCCCTTGATGTGATCGGATTCAAATGCAAGGATATGTTTATTGTAAGAGAGGCCGATATCAATCAGCAATTTCTGAATTATTGTAATGAATATATAAGAGATCTGTATACAAGCAATCTCAAACTGGATTTTGATAGTATTGAAATCTTCTCGATGTTACAACAGATCAGTTTTACGAGTTATGGAAGGGATACTTTTTCTAGTATATCCTTGCTGATCGATTCATTGACTACACAAAAGGATGCGATCAGCAGGCAGACTGCCGATTTTGCACTTGTTACATTTGCGCAGTCCCTGAAATTGACAGATGAGCAGAAGGCAGATCTGACAGAGCTTCTGGATGAGAAATATAAAGTCACGAGCATTAAGCGGATTGATGATATATTATATCGTGTGAAAGCTGCGTTACAGGAAAAGTCGATCGATCCGTTTGCGGATGTCGCAATCAAATTAGATAATCAATAAAAAAGGGAGGTGGCTTGCCATCTCCCTTTTAGAATATTAAATAGATTTTCAGAACGGATTGCCCTTGAATTTTCGTAAGGGTCTCCGCAACAGCAGTAACGAAATCACGATCGCCAGATAATCAGAAATCGTCTGCGTATAATTGATACCCTGCAGCCCGAAACCGGCTTTCAAAATGTACAGCAGCGGGATGAAGAACAATCTCTGACGGCAGATGGAAAGAAGCGTTGCCGGAACCGGACAATCCATTGCCTGCATACTGTTGATCGAGAGGAAAAGAAGACCAAGGATTGGTCCGGCAAGCGAAGTCGCAATGAGCATCTGTGCACCATATCCGATTACTTCCGTATCATTGATAAAACGCTTTTTGTTATTGGCTCCGTAACAGTATCCGAGCAGTGGCTGGATTCCGTTCGTAATTCCCATATGAATAAATACGATCAGCATATAAGCTTTTGTCACAATATAATATTGGCAACTGTTCCGATCATTCCGCCGATCATCGAAGCACGGGCAGCGCCATCGCCTCGTACTGCGTGTCCGAACGAGTTTGAGAAGAAAATAAACGGTGCACCGATTGCAATGTAGAACAGGTAATCCTTTGCATACTGCCAGGTGTTTTCACTGCTTCCGAGAAGCGAAAGCAGCGGATTTATAAAGATCAGAATGAGTATTCCGGCAACAAGACCGAAGATTAAGAAAGCATATGAAAAAGTCAAGTTGTATCCAAAATCGTATCAAATTCCTCGTGCAATTCTTTCATGGAACGTATATAATAGTGTATAGGAGTTGTAATAGACGCAAAATGTAGAGGGAAATATTTTGTGACCATATATAGGGGTGTATATGAAAAAGATTGCAATTGTTGCCGATGGATGGCGCAGATTTATCAATTACGACTGGATCTGCGGATGTAAACGTTACATCAAGGAACACAACCTTGATGCGGAGCTGTATGTCTTTAATTCATTCGGTAATTTTAGTAAGGATGAAAAATATAATGAGGGCGAATACAATATCTTTACGCTCCCGGATTTCAGTGAATTCGACGGTATCATTGTAGAGATTACGAATGTTGCCAAGCGCAAGAATTCCAAGAAGATTATCGACATGATCAAGGCGTCGAATGTACCGGCAGTCTCGCTTCTTGAGAAGATTCCGGGTATGTACCATGCAGGTGTGGATAATTATTCGGCGATCAAAGAACTTGTGGAACATCTTGTCACGGTGCACGGATGCAGGAAGATCAATTACATTGGCGGTCCGCAGTATGTTACGGAGAACCATGACAGAATGCAGGCTTATATCGACGTATTGCAGAGACACGGAATCCTTGTGGAGCAGGATCGCA
>OGPT01003035.1_pt1 | contig 12673 bp, 13 predicted proteins | sample 1552951 | NCBI WGS metagenome assembly OGPT01 (sample SAMEA2580224, study PRJEB22360) | human gut metagenome | biome: human gut; feature: human-associated habitat; material: faeces | place: Denmark | collected 2008/2010
TTATGAAGATTTGATTCGCAACGGAAGTATTCAACCACTCCCAGACGATCTGAGCGCATGGCCAAATCTTGAAAAGCTGATGAATCAACTTGACTACACCCGCTACAGCGACGGACATTTTTATGCGATCCCGCGTATTTCCTTTGTAGATCCGACTCTCGCCTGTTCAGATGCAGCTATGATTGTACGTCGAGACTGGATGGAAAATCTTGGACTTGACGATCCCTCCAATATTGACGAATTTATTGACTTAGTTGCTGCATTTGCAAATGATGACCCTGATCAAAATGGCTTAGATGATACAATTGGCTACAATGTCAATGCAACAAACGCCCTCGGTAAATGGGTGATGCTTGGCATTGCCCCAGATTGCAACACCTACTCCTGGATTGATCAAGATGGCACTTATATTCCATCTTGGTATAGCGAACAGTTTCGCGATGTTGTAAGCGCCTATCGAAAAATGTACGAAACAGGAGGACTTGATCCAAATTTTTATTTAAAAAATCCAAATGAAGTGATCACTGACTTTGCTTCTGGCAAGCTTGGTGCATTAGAATACAAATCTTCACCAAACTCCATTCAGCTTCTGGCCGAGCAGTGGGAGCTTTACAATGACAAACCTTTTGAGGAATGTGTAGATGTTCTCCCGATGTTTCCGGCTCCAGATGGCACAATCTATTGTAACAGCAGCAATCCTTTCTGGTCCGAATCTTTTATCTCTTCTTCGGTTGATGAAAAAAAAATGGAGCGTATCCTAGCCCTATTTGATTTTCTTTTGTCAGAGGAGAGCTTACATATGAGTAAATATGGACTAGAAAATGTCGATTATAAGATCGATTCTTCTGGAAACTATACCTGTCTTCTTGACACCAGCAAAACCTCTCTTTTAACGCTTCTTGAAAACAAGTACCCTAGTATTGTATTATTCAGCGGTCTTGCTACCTGGGGTGGTTCTGATGACGATTTTGAATTAAATGAGATGAATTTTGCCCGCTATGGAAAGCACTGTGTGACTCTTGCCAACAAAGATGTCACTTGGAATAAAGAGCATGCCACGCTGATCAGCCGACCTTATGATTTCTTGATTTCTCCCAAGGAATCCTCTGAACTGTTCAGCACAACAAATGCCTTCTCCTGTTTTATCAAAGCAATCATCGGCTCTGAGCCTGCCCTCTCAATCTGGGACGAAGAGATTGATGAGCTAAAAAAGCAGGGGCTTGACGATTATATTAAACGTCAAAATGACAGCTATCACACATTGCAAGAAAAAAGCAATACAAATTCAACTGCCAAGAGCAACTAACTCTAGAAAGGAAGAAATACTATGGACAGTAAACACACAACCAATATTGACTGGACTTCGGTACAGCAGTCGGTTCCTAAGTGGTTTCAGGATGCAAAATTCGGACTTTTTTTTCATTGGGGACCATACAGCGTCCCTGCCTGCCTAAATGAGTGGTATTCTCGAAACATGTACTGCAAAGGACTTGAGCAAAACCGCTATCATGAAGAGCACTTTGGTTCACTGCACGATTTCGGTTACAAAGACTTTATCCCAATGATGAAAGGAGAAGCCTTCGATCCTGAAGAATGGGCCGATCTGGTTGTCAAAAGCGGAGCACGCTATGCCGGCCCTGTCACCGAGCATGCCGATAACTTCTCTATGTGGGACAGCTCTGTGAATCCAATCAACAGTGTCAATTGTGGTCCTCACCGCGATGTCTTTGGTGAGTGTGCAAAAGCCTTTCGAGAGCGCGATATTAAATTGATTGCCACATTCCACCATCAATGGCTGTGGGGATGGTTTATGTCTACAGACAATGAGGCTGACGTCTACGATCCGAAAAATGAAATTTACTACGGTCCTGCCCTTCCTCTTGAGACGAACCGCTATCTGCCATACCGCTATCCAGATGACAAATTTAATGCAACATGGCGAGATAAGGTTCTTGAAGTTATTGACAAATATGGTGCTGACGCACTTCGTCTGACACTGATCACAGGCAATGCACCTGGTAACGATATGCGTTTCTACTGGGAGAGAGTAGAGTCTTCCAGAAACTTTGCCAATAAAGTATGGAATGCTTCCCGTTTCATCATGATGAACTTAGAGGGCGCAGAGATCAAAACCCCTGCTCTCGATGAATTAAAGGCAGCCGACAAATGGATTTTATCCAGAGTGAACGCACTTGCAAAAGATGTGACAGAGAACATGGATAAATTCGAGATGGGTATCGCCGTACAGAAAGTTTATGACTTTATCTGGGATGAATTCTGTGACTGGTACATCGAGATCACAAAAGTTCGTACCTATAACAAAGAGAATGATCCGGCATCTGCAAATGCAGCATTCTGGACCTTAAAGACGGTACTGACAGAGGCATTAAAGCTGTTACATCCATTTATGCCGTTTATCACAGAGGAAATCTTCTGTACGCTTCACCCGGAAGAAGACACCATTATGCTCGCAAAATGGCCGGAATACAAAGCAGAATGGAACTTTGCAGCAGAGGAAGAGATGGTAGAGCACTGCAAAGACCTTGTAAAAGGTGTTCGTAACCTCCGTACTGAAATGGATGTTCCACCATCAAGAAAAGCAAAGATTTTCATTGTATCTGACGATGCGAAAATCAGAGACACGTTTGAATCAAACAAAGAAGTTTATGTAAACCTTGCAGGTGCAAGCGAGATCGCAGTACAGGCAGATAAGACAGGAATCGAGGAGGATGCTGTTTCCGTTGTAATTCCTGGAGCAACACTTTACCTTCCACTGGAAGATTTAGTAGACTTTGAAAAAGAAAAAGAACGTCTGTTAAAAGAACAGGCACGTCTGGAGAAAGAACTCGCGCGTTCTAAGGGAATGCTTTCCAATGAGAAGTTCTTAAGCAAAGCTCCGGAAGCAAAAGTGCAGGAAGAGAAAGACAAGCTTGCAGGCTATGAGCAGATGATGGCTCAGGTCAAAGAGCGTCTTGCACAGATGAAATAGAACAATAACCGTCCAGTCTCCCTAGCCGGTGGCGTGGACGGTTATTTTTATGGCAGGGGGGGTGTGTCATTGGTTTGTTCAACATGCACAAATTACAGAGCGAAAATGTGCGAAAAAGCAGAAAACTTGCTTGAAAAAAAGACTGGAAACGAGTATTATATAGTATATATACGATTTTTTGTAGGAAGAAGGGAGTTGGAAGAATGGCATTACCAAGTATTTCTACACCAAAAGTGAAGATTGTGAATAAAGACTTAGAGGCATGGATCAGACTCCCTGCACTGGAAGAAGGAGAACACTATACGATCGAGTATCTGCACGAGGTATTACGGGTGAACCAGATTACTTATGGAATTGATGAAGCACAGCTTCAGAAGATCCTCGATGAAGAAATCTATGAACAGGACGTACTGGTGGCAAGAGGCATACCGGCAGTAGAGGGACAGGATGGATTCTATGAGTATAAGGTGAATATGAACCTTGAGAAAAAGCCAAAGATACTGCCGGACGGATCCGTAGATTACTGGTCCATGTACAGTGTACAGTCGGTTCAGAAGGATCAGGTCATTGCGATATATCATCCGGCTGTAAAGGGAACAGATGGAATCGGAGTTTCCGGAAAACCGATTGCCGCAAGGGTTGCCAGAGAACAGGGAACACTTCGCGGAACCGGTTTTGGACGAAGTGAGGATTACCTTACCTATTTTTCGCTGATGGATGGGAAGATTGATATTGAGAATGATAAGATCAGGATCCAGCCAATCTATGAGGTGAGCGGAGATGCGAATCTTACTACCGGAAGCATAGATTTTACAGGAGATATTGTGATCCACGGCAGTGTGGAATCCGGAGTTACGATCAAGGCAACCGGAAGTATCACGATTGATGGAAACGTGGAAGCCTGTAATCTGGAAGCCGGTAAGGATATCATTTTAAGAAGTGGAATGGTCGGAGGGAATAAGGCACATGTCAGAACCAAAGGAAATCTGTATGCAAAGTTTATTGAGTATACAGTCATCCAGGTAGAGGGAGATATGGAGGCAGACGTATTGCTCAACTGCACAGTTGCGTGCAGAGGATCTATTCTGATCCAGGGCAGAACAGCGAAGATCATCGGTGGAGATGTCAGCGCAGTCAAGGGAATCAAGGCAACCACGATTGGAAATGACGCAGAGATGCGGACAGCTGTGACCGTTGGAGTAAGTGCGGACTGTATTTCAAGACTGAATCTGCTGAAGAAGAAGATGGATATTACCAAAATGGAACTTGATAAGATCGAACAGGGACTTGCCAAGTTCGAAGAGATGCAGAAGGAGCGCGGAGTAAGCTATAAGGAAGATCCGAGAAGAGTGGCACTCTTGCGTACCAGAATCCAGAATACGGCTACACTTGCAGGAGATGAGGGCGAAGTGAAGCGGCTTGAGCGCATGATTTCAGATGGGGCGAATGCAACGGTCTGTGTGACAAGAGATGTATTCCCTGGGGTATCCATAGCGATCAGGGATCAGGTTTTAAATGTGAAGAACAATGCAAAATGCGTGGAGTTCTATCATCTGAACGGAAAGATCTGTACGAGAACAGCTGAGGATTAACGGACAATAACAGGCAGAAGGTAAAAAAGATAAGATAGCATTTCAGGAGAAACGGGTTACAACCGTAAATTTCCTGAAATGCTATTTTTATATTTTATATTATTGACGAAAAACTACTTTATTTTGATGGAAATTTCATAATTTGACATTGAAAGTGAATTCTTCCTATATTATAATCAATCAGTGAGAAAGAAATGATCAGCCAGTCTGCAGTTAAGCATGTACAGGCGGATCAGGAGAGAAATGATCAGTCAGTACAGGAAAGGTACGGGAATTAATATGATAAATTTTGAAGAAGAATTGAAAAACTTTAAACCAAGTCTGGAAGTGGAAGAGGCAGAGCAGGCAATCTATAATCATGAGCTGACAGACATGACGGATGTTATGCAGGAAATGCTGCAGGAATTAAAGCAGCAGAACAGATAACAGGTAGATCACATGCACAGTGGCATGACAGATAGAGAGGTTTTTCATGAGATGTTATAATTGCGGTGCAGAGCTTGGCAAGGGAGATAACTGCCAGAACTGCGGAACGAATGTAAAAGTATACAAAAAGATTTTGATGGCATCCAATGCCTATTACAATGATGCATTGGAGAAAGCCGGTGTCAGGGATTTGTCAGGGGCAATTGAGAGCCTGAAAATCAGTCTGCGTTTTAATAAATTAAATATTGATGCAAGAAATTTGCTTGGATTGATCTACTACGAGATGGGAGAAGTGGTGACTGCCCTCACGGAGTGGGTGATCAGTAAGAATTATCAGCCGAAGGATAATCTTGCGAGCAGGTACTTAGATGAAGTGCAGAAGAATCAGGCAAGACTGGATTCTGTCAATCAGACGATCAAGAAATACAATCAGGCATTGCTTTACTGCAAGCAGAACAGCCGTGATCTTGCAATCATTCAGTTGAAAAAAGTATTGTCGCTGAATCCAAAGCTGGTGAGTGGACATCAGCTTCTGGCGCTTTTATATATTCAGGAAGGACGCTATGATCTTGCGAAGAAATCACTGCGGAATGCCGGAAAAATTGATGCCAATAATACTGTGACACTGCGCTATCTGAAAGAAGCCAATGCAGCCTTAAGAGAGCAGAATCCGAGCAAGAAGCAGAAGAATGATGAACTCATTTCCTATCAGAGTGGCAATGAGACAATCATCCAGCCAAAATATCTGAAGGACAATTCTGCAGTCGGTACGATCATTAACATGGTGATCGGAATCGCAATCGGAATTGCAATCACCTGTTTCCTTGTGGTTCCTGGCGTGAGAAGAACCGTGATGAACAATACGAAAGCAGAAGTGCTGGATGCAAATAATACGATTTCTTCCAAGAATCAGACGATCACAAGCCTGCAGAGTCAGGTGGATGACCTTACCAGTCAGATTACGGATGCGAAGAACAGCGAGGAAGAATCTGCCAACAAACTGGAAAGCTATGACAAACTTCTGACTGCATATGAGACATACACCACAGGAGACATTGAGAAGGCAGGAGATGCATTGAGCAGTGTCAATGTGGATGACCTGAGTGCAGATGCAAAGAGTATTTATGATACCATCAATGCACAGGTGAATGCCGAATACATGGCTGCATTATATAAGGAAGGTTATGATGCATATTCCGGCAAAAAGTATGACGATGCCGTGAGTGCACTTTCCAAAGTCGTCGAGATGGATGAAAACTATGAGAATGGAAATGCACTGTACTATCTTGCACAGGCATACCGCAAGAACGAGGATATGGAAAATGCCAAAATCTATTATCAGAAAGTGGTAGAATTGTATCCAAATACAGAGCGCGCTGCAAACTCACAGAACTATCTGGATCAGAGTGAGACAGACACCGCCCGTTAATAAAAAGACAAACTGATATTAAAAAGTACGAAGGAGATCGAACCGGAAATTCCGGGGAGACTCCTTCTTTTTTTATTCATGACAATAAAATGTCTGCGGAGCGAGCATTCTATTGTTGAAAATCATAAGCAGAATGGAAAGAGAGGAACAAGAGCATGAAAAGCCAGTATATTATGGAAAAAGGATGTTTAGTTGTCTATGTGCCGCGTGAGTTAGACCATCATCAGGCAAACCGCATCCGCACGGAGACAGATCTTCTGATCGACACCTACCATGTCAGACATCTTGTGTTTGATTTTACAGAGACAGAGTTTATGGACAGCTCCGGGATTGGGGTGATCATCGGGCGGTGCAAAAACTTAGGCTATTCCGGTGGGGATGTGAGTGCGTGCCATCTGAACGAGCGCGTGGACAAGATATTTACCGTATCCGGGTTGAAAAAAATCATTCAGGTAAAAGAATAGGAGATAGTGGAGGAAGTAAAAATGAGCAGTCAGAACGAGATGAAACTGATATTTGATGCCAGGTCGGTGAATGAAAGTTTCGCCAGGGTGGCGGTGGCGGCATTTATAGCAGAATTAAACCCAACGTTAGACGAGATTGCGGATATCAAGACGGCCGTGTCCGAAGCGGTGACGAATGCGATCATTCATGGTTACCATGAACCGGAACAGAAAGTGGAACTCCTGTGTCAGATTTGTGGGGATGAGGTTTCCATCACCGTTTCGGATACAGGAGCAGGCATTGCGGATGTGTCAAAAGCGATGGAACCTTTTTATACGACAAAACCGGAGTTAGAGCGTTCCGGGATGGGATTCTCTTTTATGGAAGCGTTTATGGACTGCCTGGAGGTGGAATCGACCGTGGGGCAGGGGACGCGTGTGATCATGGAAAAGAAACTGGGAAATGCGCCGTGGGTCAGTGATCCGGGTCAAGAAGAGGAGTAGCACATGGAAATATCAGTATTGATCGAAAAGGCGCAGGCAGGAGATGCGTCTGCCAGAAAAATACTGATAGAAGAAAATCTGGGACTGGTTCACCATATTGTGAAACGGTTTGCAGGGCGGGGATACGAGGCGGAGGATCTGTTCCAGACCGGAACGATCGGACTGATGAAAGCGATTGATCATTTTGATTTAAGCTACGATGTCAAATTTTCTACATATGCGGTTCCTCTGATTGCAGGAGAGATCCGGCGTTTTCTGCGCGATGATGGACCGGTCAAGGTCAGCCGGTCATTAAAGGATGCGAATTATAAGCTGCGGCAGGAGGCTGTGCGCATTCAGACGCAGGAGGGACGCGACCCGACGCTGCGCGAGCTGTGTGAAAAAACAGGAATCGCCTATGAAGACGCGGTCATGGCGGTCGCTGCAGCCGGGGAGGTTGAATCGCTGTCAAAGCCGGTCTATGAGGGGGATGGGAAAGAGATCGCGCTGATGGATCAGCTTGCGGCACGGTCTGCAGACAACACCTGGGAGGACGCAGAAAAGAACCGGCTGGTAGACCGGATGCTGTTAAAACAGCTTATAGACGAGCTTCCCGAACAGGAAAAAATCCTGATCCGGCTGCGCTACTACGAGGATCAGACACAGGCCCAGATCGCCCAAAAACTCGGTATCAGCCAGGTGCAGGTTAGCCGGATGGAAAAGAAAATCCTGATCCGCATGCGAGAGCGGTCGGGGGTGTAGGACAGCGATGAGGACTGCATAGCTGTAGAAAGTGCTCGGCGGCAGACCGTAATGAAGAACTGGCTTGAGAATCTGTTGGTTTGATGGTAAGATGAGTTTGGGAGTCATCGGGAATGAGAGCTGACATTCAGGAAGAATGGAGGCGAAAGGATGACAACACGAAAGAGAGCGGAAACTGAAACGTTGGAGGCACGTTACAGGAGGTATCGAAGCATTTTAAAAGATCTGACGATCATGAGCGATGTGTTTATGCGGAATGTATTAAAGCAGAAAGCCTGTACAGAATACATTCTTCGGGTGATTTTGGAGAGAAATGATTTAATCGTCGTCGATCAGGTTCTTCAGAAAGACTACAAAAATCTGCAGGGACGTTCTGTAATTTTGGATTGCGTGGTAAGAGACTCTGTGGGCAGGCGGATGAATGTGGAATTTCAGCAGGAAAAAGAGGGCACTGAGCCAAAGCGGGCGAGATATCACAGCGGATTGATGGATATGAATGCGCTGAATCCGGGACAGGAATTTTGCGAACTCCCGGAAAGCTATGTGATCTTTATCACCCGGGATGATGCCCTTGGCTATGGACTTCCGATTTATCATGTGGAGAGGAAAATCGAAGAAGTAGGGAAGTCTTTTGGAGATGAGACACATATCGTTTATGTGAGCTCCAATATCCGGGAGGATACAGAACTGGGACGGCTGATGCACGACCTGCACTGCAAAAACGCAGCGGATATGTACAGTAAAATTCTTGCAGACAGAGTGCGCGAGCTGAAAGAAACGCAGGAAGGAGAGGATGTCATGTGTCGGGAACTGGAACAGATTTACAGTGAGGGAATGGAAGACGGCGAAAAGCGCGGTGAGCTGAAAAAAGCAAAAGCCTCAGCATTATCCATGGCTGCGGATGGAATGAACGTTGATAAAATAGCCTACTATCTTAATGTAAGTGCTCAAATGGTACAGAAATGGATTGATGAGAGTATGAGCGTTGCACATTAACAAATAATAAATTTAAAAGGAGCTACCAAGAGATAAAATTTTTCCTGGTAGCTTCTTTTGCGGGAGAAAAATATGGCTATACCAAAGTATTATGAAATGTATAAGTCTTTTCTAACTGTATTGTTGGATGGAAAAGTCCACACGATCAAAGAAGAAAAACAGCAGGTTATCAAAGATTTTCGATTGAGTGAAAATGAAATAGCAGAGTTATTACCAAGTGGAAAACAAACGGTATTTGATAATAGAATAGGCTGGTGCAGAACATATTTGAAAAAGGCAGGGCTGATTGTAAGCCCATGCCGGGGACAATATCAAATCACAGATGCAGGGCATAGGACGTATTTGGAAAATAATATTATAGACGATACAGTATTAAAGCAGTTTCCAGCTTTTGTTGAGTTTGCGTTTGGAGATCGAAAAGAATATCAAAAGGAAAATGATGCCCCAGTAACTGATGAAACACCACAGGAGACAATGGATCGTGTATATAAAGAATTGAATCAGTCTCTTGCGAACGATCTGTTGACTGAAATTTCGGAGATGAACCCGTACAGATTCGAAGTGCTGGTTGTAGAGTTACTGGTTAAAATGGGATATGGCAGATTACAATACGAAAATCGGGTAACAAGAAAGTCGGGAGATGAGGGGATTGATGGCATTGTGACTGCAGATAAATTAGGGTTTGATTCTATCTATATTCAGGCAAAAAGATTTAAGGATAATTCTGTTGGACGACCTGATATTCAAAAATTTGTAGGTGCATTAGCCGGACAAGGTGCGCAGAAAGGAATTTTTATCACAAGTTCGACTTTTACGAAAGAGGCAGTTGCTTTTGTAGGGAGAAATTTGAATTATAAAATTGTTTTAATCGATGGAATGAAGCTTGCAGAATTGATGATAGAATATGAGCTTGGCGTTTCCCGACAATATACATATGAAGTAAAAAGACTGGACAGTGATTATTTTTCGGAAGAATAAAGAACTGTTACAGAAGCTTCATTACAAAAGGGGGCGCGATAATTTTGAAAAAGACCAGAAAAAATAAAGAGAAATTTACAGAACCCCTTCTGATGTGTTTGTGCGCGGTTATTTTTTCGTCAGTATCTGGAAGCTTTATGGAATTTTAAAAGAATACAGAAACGGCACACAAGAATACGAAGCGATCAGCCAGCAGAGAATTTATCGGATTTGGTTACAATTTTTTACGGTCACAATATGAAAAATGGTTCTATGTTCGGTTTTCTGAAAAAATTACGGCGGGATGAAAAAGCAAATAAAACAGCCGTGCAGTACATGGATAAAAATTTTCTCCACCAGAATAACTTCTGCAGTCCGGGTGCATACTGTGTGAAACAGGAGGAACATACAGATGCCGAAAGAAGTGCTGTATTTAAAGCTTGAGCAAAACGCAGAGCTGTCCGGTGAAAGCGTGCATATCAGCGATCTTGGAAAATTATATTGTAAAACGCAAAGCGTGCAGAATCGATGCAGAACGCTTCCTGTTTTCCGATTTGAGGAAAAAGATAAGGGGCGCCGGGTGGTTAGCGCGCTTTTTGTGATTTCGCTTTTGCAGCAGGACAATCCGAATCTGGAGGTGGAAAGCATCGGCGCGCCGGAAACGGTGGTGGAGCAGGTAAAAGTCAGTCGTTATCCGGGCTTCTGGCAGGTGTGCAAAATCGTCTTTGTCTGCTGCATCTGTTTTTTAAATTTTCCAGCAGCAAACCTCCTACTTTTATAGCATATCTGCACGGGCTTGTCAATTTTACGCCGGGATCTGCTGGTTTTTCTTTCTTACATGTAATTCTATGTGAGCTTTAAAAACGCCAGTAAATAGAACAGAATTCCTCCGAACAGTGCTCCGTTTCCGCCGTTTTTTTTCCGATGGCAGTTCCGGCATACATCGCCGCCATTCCGACCGCGAAGGAGGCAAAAAAGATCTGTCCTCCTGTCACCGGAAGATCCGCGGCAAAGACGCCGGAGACAATTCCATCCACCGACATCGAAACCGCCAGCAGGCCAAATTCCAGTGGGTGGAGCTGTTTTTCCAGATGTTCCAGTCTTGTTTCTGGTTTTCCCTGCTTTTTTCTTCTGCGTTTTCTCAGTTCTTCAAAAATTTTCAGCGTTCCCATAAGAAAAAAGCAGCCCGCACCCACTCTGGTTCCCCATTCCGGTCCTGCGGACTGCAGAAATCTTTTTCCAAACTGCGCGGAAGCAACCAGGGCAGCACTGCAAAACAGATTCAGCAGCGCCGTCATGCCGGGTGAAATTCTCGTATTGCTGCTTCCATATCCGATGCTTACTGCAAAGTTATCGGCTGAGAGCGCCGCAGCAAGCAGAAGCAATTCTACCATATGACACACTCCGTCATTTCTCACTTTACAGTATTCGTCTGTTTTTCAAACCGTGCATCCTGGGAAGGCAGTTCTTTTTCTTATTCCACTGCTTTCCGGAATTCTCGGATTTTTTCTTCGAAGTGCGATACATCGGTGCAGAAAATGCTCGAAGTTCCCGCCACAAAAATGCTGGCTCCACAGGAACGCAGCGTCGCGCCGTGCTCCTTCGTAATGTTTCCGTCCACTTCTAAAATGATGTCCTCCCGGTGCATCTCCTGCAGAAATTTCTGCAGCTTTTCCGCCTTGCGCAGCGTACTCGGCACAATTTTCTGTCCGGCAAAGCCCGGATTCACCATCAGAAGATTGACGCCGTCGATATAATCAAGCACTTCCTCCCGATCGGTGTCGCCGGGTTGATCGCGAGGAACCGCTTGCAGCCGTACGGCACGAGGTAATCGAGCGCGCGCTGCACCTGGAAAGTGCTCTCATAATGAATCGTCACGATGTCCTCTTTGTGAATGCCGATCCATGGCAGCTTGTACTCCGGGTCTTTAATCATCAGATGAAGATCGAGCGGAATACTCGTCAGTTCCCGCAGTCCGCGGATGTAGTCGACGCCAAGGCCGAAGTTCGGAACGAACTCGCCGTCCATCACATCGATATGGAGATATTCGACTTTTTCTTTTTCAAATACATCGATCGTCACCTGCAGATCCACAAGGTTTGAGCACATCATGGATGCCGATATCTGACTTTTTCTCATATTTCTACTCCCATGAAACCATTACTTTACAGTATGGCTCTTTATGATTTTTCATCAGTTCCAGTCCGTCCATCAGCTTTTCGGACGGGAAACAGTGCGTGATCAGCGCCTGTGCCGGGATTTTCTTCTTTGAAAGCGCATCGAGTGCCTCCGTCCAGTCGCAGGCTTCATCTTTTTCATAAGAAGAATTCCACGTTCCCATCAGGTTCAGCTGTTTGCGCAGGATGCGCCAGTACACGTTCTTTTCCATCGCAAGATCGCCCGATGGATTTCCCATCAGCACGATGCTTCCGCCCGGTCTTGCAAGAAGAACTGCACTGGAAACGGCCTGCGGCGTTCCGACCGCTTCTACTACAACATCCGCCTGAATCGCTTTACTCTCCTCTTCCGTCACATATGAGATGCCCGGGATCTGTTCTGCGATCGCACGTTTTGCTTCGCCCCGTCCAATCACAAA
>OGPT01003037.1_pt1 | contig 12661 bp, 5 predicted proteins | sample 1552951 | NCBI WGS metagenome assembly OGPT01 (sample SAMEA2580224, study PRJEB22360) | human gut metagenome | biome: human gut; feature: human-associated habitat; material: faeces | place: Denmark | collected 2008/2010
GCCTTTTCCACGAGCATTTCCAGATTGGCCCGCCGCTGCACACCACCCGGCATCGCAGATGCATAGCCGCCGTAGCCCGTTTCATCGAGAATCTGTGTAATCAATTCATGAATCGGCGTGTAAGGCACACGGCTCCGCAGCATTTCCAGCTGCTCCAGAAAACTTCCAAGCTTCTTCCGAAGCGCCTCATCTTCCCCTTCTGCCGCATATTTTCCACATGCCTCGTAAATTTTTACGTCTTTATCCACACAACGCACCGCCGCCAGTTCCGCATCCGTGCATCCGCAGATCGGCGAGCGTAAGATTGCGGTAAATGGAATCTCCTGGCAGGGATTGTCACACAGATGCAGATAATTCAGCACGGTCACAATTTCCTGTGTGGAAAAGTATCCCGTTTTTGATGTGCTGTACGCCGGAATTCCCGCCGCCTGCAGTACGCGCGAAAACGTCTCCGCCCATCCGCTGACCGCACGAAGCAGAATTACGATATCGCGGTACTGAATTTTCCGGTATTCCCCGGTCTCTTTGCCCACGATTTCCTCATTTCCGACCATCTCGCGGATGCGCGCCGCAACGGCACCCGCCTCCGTTTCCATCTTTGTCTCACGCGACTTATCATCTTCCAGCTCGGGCGCCTTGTCATCCAGCAGAAGAAGTTCTGTTTCATATGCCGCATGCCACGTTTCCGTCTTTTCCTCTTCCATTTCCGGCAATGCAGGAAACGCTGCTCCCGCATGGAGGCTCGCCGCCTCATCGTACGCGATGCCGCCGAGTTCCGGACTCATCAGCTTGCGGAATACATAATTCGCCGTCGCAAGCACCTCCGGCCGGCTTCGGAAGTTTTTGTCGAGATCAATTCTCTGCTGGCTTTCCCCGTCCTTCGCATACGTATGATATTTTTCCAGAAACAGCTCCGGCCGCGCCAGACGAAATCCGTAGATACTCTGCTTGATATCGCCGACCATAAACCGGTTCCATCTGCCTTCCTCCTCGCCGGACACTGCAGAGAGCAGTGCCTCCTGGATAAAGTTGCTGTCCTGATACTCATCGATCATGATTTCGCGGAACTGTTCCGAAAGCTCCCGCGCCGCATCGGTCTGCACCAGACGGCCGTCCTCCTGCTGCACAAGAATTTCGAGCGCAAAGTGTTCCAGATCGGCATAATCAAGAATATTTTTGCTCCGTTTTTTCTCTGCAAACGCTTTCGCAAACTGCTCCGTCAGATCGATCAGCACGCCGATCGGCTCCCGGCAGTCCGCAATCTCCTCCGCAATCTCGGCGCTGTCCTTCTCGAAAAACTGCTCTTTTAATTTCTGCAGTTCTTTTTTGCATGCATCGCGCTCTGCCTTCACCTGATCTTTCGGCGCCTCGCTCACATCGTCTGCCTTTTTCCGCGAAAGCGCCTTGAACTTCATTCCGGCCATCGCGCGCACCATTCCGTCGAACGATTCCGTCTCGATCAGCTCTTCCACCATCTGCTGATCTGATGCCAGCGCCTCGTCATACAGATACGGTCCGCCAGGGCTTACCGCCGTTTTTCGGTTTTCCTCAATTCCTTCCAGAATACTCGAGAGCCGCTTTTTCGCCTCAGCCATCAGTACCTGTACCCAGATGCTTTTCTGCACCGCCTCCGGCGAATCGATCTGATACGCCGCCCGGCACTCTTCGAGCCACTGCTCCGGCCACGGATAACTCATGGAAAATTCATACAGCTTCAGCACGAGCGCGTCGAGTCCGTCATCCTGTTTTCCCGCCGCGTAGCTCTCCACAAACCGTGTAAACGCAGGATCTTTTTCCGCAAACCGCTCCTCCATCACCTTCTGGATCACGTCACTTTTCATCAGACGGATCTCTCCCTCATCCGCCATGCGGTATACCGGATCGAGATCGATCATCTGAAAGTAATTTTTAATCACATACGAACAGAAACCGTGAATTGTGCTGATCTGTGCATGGTGAAGCAGGGTCTGCTGCCGCTGTAAATGCTCATTCTCTGGATTTTCCTCGAGGCTCTGCTGCAGGGCGCGGCCGATTCTCTCTTTCATCTCTCCCGCCGCTGCACGCGTAAAGGTCACGACAAGAAGCTGATCAATATCAATCGGGCGCACGGGATCTTTCACCATCGCAAGGATCCGCTCTACCAGAACCGCCGTCTTTCCGGAACCCGCCGCCGCGCTGACCAGAAGATTCCGGTCTCTCGCATCAATGACTTTCTGCTGTTCCGCTGTCCATTTTACTGCCATTTATCTCTCCCTCTTCTTTCTGGCTGATTACTTTCTCATACATGGAAAACTGCATTTCTCTTTCCTTTCCGGAAGGCAGTCACTCCTTTTGATCACTTTGTGTTATCTCCTGCATCGCCTTCATCAGCAGTTCCGTGTCCATGCCCTTCAGTTTGCGGTACTCGTATCCCTGAATTTTCTGGTCAAAACCGCAGATTCCCTGATATTCACAGTACGCACACGCCGTCGCACCGTCCCGCTGATACGGGGAAATTTTTACATTGCCCGAAAAAATGCCCTCGCCGATCTCACGCACCTTCTTTCTGGTGTACGTGCGGATCACATCAAACTGCTCCGGCGATGCTACTTTCGAATAGCTCGTATAACTTCCATCCTTCTTCTTTCCAACCGGAATCACATCGGATGTCGTTCCATCCTCAAGCACGCGGTCGAGAAGCTCCACAACTTTCCGGTCCGCATTCACAAGACCGTCCATCCGCAGCGCTTTCAGCATCCGCCGGCCCCACGCCTCGTCGGTCTCATCCTCCTCCTGATCGAGCATCGGATCATCAATATGATAATAGAACACGCCCGCCGGCTCCACCTGCTTGCCGGGATGCTTTTTCTGCTCCAGTTCCACCGCCGCATCGAGATAAACAGCAAGCTGCAGCTGCAGTCCATAATAGAGCGCCACCAGGTCGAGCGACGTATTTCCCGTCTTGTAATCGATAATTTTCACATAGACCTTATCGTCCGTCTCGCAGAGATCCACGCGGTCAATCCGTCCGCGCAGACGCATTTTCTCATGCTCCGACAGATCGATGTTGATCGCCGACAGCGAGTCCTCCATCGAGAACGAAACCTCGAATTCCCCTGGCTCAAATTCTCCCTGCCGGATCTGCTGCTGCAGTGCCCAGACAGTTCGTTTCAGGATCCGCTTCACGCGGATAATGCGGTACTGATTCCGGCTTGAACTCTGAAAAATTGTGTTTCCATAGTCCGCCATCGTCTCCTCGACACACTCCTCAATCAGACGGTCACGCGTGTCATCGGTCACCGTCTTCCAGGTCTCACCGTTCTCCTGCAGTTTTTTCGAAAACTTCTCAAGCGCTTCATGCATGACCGTTCCCATATCCGCCGCTTTCAGCTCATACTGATCCCGCTCGCGGATCTGAAGGCCGAACTCCATGAAATGGGCAAACGCACACGCCGCATATTTTTCCAGCCGCGTCGCACTGTTTTTCAAGGTATCTCCATACAGCGCCGATGCCGCACTCCTTCCGATTACACCGTCCGCACAGCGCAGAAACGCCGCTTTTCGATACGTCTCCGCCGGAATTCCAGCCTCCGGGTGCGCCGCATACCAGCGGTAAAGCTCCTCAAACAGCGGATCGATCTCACCCTCCGCCGCTTTTCCAAGTTCTTCAAGGAACAGTGCCTCACCGGACCGCGGCATTTCCAGCCGTTCCTCCGGCTGTTCCTTTTTTTCGATATCCCGCACCGGAATTTCCGGGAAGAGTTTTCGTATTTCGTTGATCAGATACGACGGATTCTGCGCCTCGCCGGACGCGCCTGCCTTTGCAAACGAAAGATAGAGCCGTTCCGACGGTTTCGTCAAATTTCGGTACAGATGGAATTTCTGCTGATACATCGTCTCCCGCGCCGTCGGGGACAGCTTCGCATCCGCCCGTTCCAGCTCCTCGCGGTCATATTCCGAGAGAATGCCGCCGCCCGCGTCGTAGCGCGGAATCAGCCCGTCATTCACGCCGACGAAAAACAGCACGCGGATGTCCTTCAGACGCGACCGCTCATTGTCTCCGATCAGTACCTGATCCGCCGTCGGCGGAATAATACCGACGGAAGCCTCTGCAAAGCCGGCCTCCAGAATCTCCTGATACTCTGCCAACGTCATTTTTTCATCTCCCAGCACCTCGACAATCTTGTCCAGCAGTTCCATGACGATGCCATAAATCTGACTGTATTCTTTTGCAAATGCCTCCTGGCCCTGCTGTTCAAACTGACACCGTCGCTCTTCGAGCTTTTCCTGTATCTGATTCTGTACGACAAGCGCATACAATGCTTCCGTCCGTTCCCGCACCGTGGCATCTTTTTTCTTCATCTCTTCCGCAAACGGCTGAACCTCCGCATAGAATTTTTCCCGAAGAAGATTGCGCTGCGGCACTTCATCCGGTTTGATACTGCGATACCCCCTCGTCCACGTTTCCGCATACGCTTTTAGTCCGCGGATTCCAAGCGCGAGTACATAGTTTTCCATCGCATCTGTCTCCTCACGGTTCAGACTCGAGAGACCGCAGCGCAGATAACGGAATACACTCTCGTAGGAAAAGCTCTGTACCACCATCTCGATCGCCGCGCGCAGAAATTCCACGAACGGATTCATCAGCACAGAATGCTTTTCGTCCACAAAGTACGGAATGCCGCATTTTTCAAAAATTTCCCGTGCATATGTGCCATAAATGGAAAGTTCTCCGGTCAGAACGGCAAAATCCTGGTACCGCATTTTCTCCTCACGCACCATGCGCCGGATCAGGCGCACCGTCTCCTCGAGCTCCGCACGTGGGGATGGCGCTACGCTAATATAAATACCCTGCTGTTTCAAATCTTGTCCGGATTCCAAATGCTCCGTTTTCGTTTCCTGTGCATTTTCCAGCGTGCTTGGCCCAATTTCTTTTTTGTTCTTTCCATTTGTTCCTGCCTCTGCTTTTGACGCTGTTCTTCTTCCTGCTTCTTTTCCGGCAATCCTTTTTTTTCCATATCGAAACAGGTTCTGTTCTAACTGATCCATCCTGCTTCCCGGCAGAAAACGGCCATGCACTGACCGCTTCACCCAGATTTCCGGCTCCACCGGGCACCCTGCTTCATCTGCCGCTTTCATGAGCTGCTGGACAAGCTGGCGGCTCATCGCAAAAAGCTGATGCGGAATCGCCTTTTTATACGGGTCCTCCCGCTCATCCATAATAATCGTCACATAAACCTTCGCACAGAGCCGGAACAGTTTTCCAAGCACACCGATCTGCACCGGCGTAAATCCGGTAAACCCATCAAAATACAGCGAACTGCCACACACAAGTTTAGACTGGCCAACATGTCTGGTCAACAGTTCCACCAACTGTTCTGCCACAATATAGCGTTCACCTGCAAATGCTTCAAATTCTTCGTAAATGTGTCTGATATCCTGCATTTTACCTGCAACAACGCTGTCCTCCGGAATCTGCTCCATGATCTCATCGATCGTATCCTGCTTGATATTATACTGGAAGATCTCCGACATCATGGATTTCATCTCATCCACAAATCCAAGCTTGTCGTAATAGCTTCCATATACTTGTAAGGTGTCCTGCTGTTCACATAAGATCTTCTTGATCAGCATACTTTTTCCAAAGTCTTCCAGCACCTGCCCGGTGCTGATCCCCAGTTCATCAAATACACGATATGCCAGCCGGTTCATGCCGATCGCATCAATATTCATCATGCCTCCGGCCGGATGCATGGTAACCAGTTCTCTCTGTGCTTCCATCGTATACTGTTCCGGCACGATCAGATAAAAATTCCGCTCCGGTTCTTTTATCGATGCCTGAATGATTTCATTGTAAATCTGTCTGGATTTTCCTGAGCCGGATGCTCCAAGTAAGAATCGAACTGACATAACGGTCTCCTTTCACTCATCTGTCAAGCAATACTCTTTTTCTGGCTTTCTCTTTGCTAAGCCATATTTACTTCAATATTGTTTTACTAACCATCTGTTCTTTGGTTATATTTTATTTTCTCTGTGAATACAATATAGTAATAATAAATGAGGGGAATATTTATATGGCATCCACAAAGCTTATCGTTTTAAAATCTAAAGAAATCATATACACGGTTATTTTTCTCGGACTTGTCGCCCTGTTTATCATCATACTGACGATCATGTTCAAAAAACCTGCCACCGTTTCAGAAACTGCTTCTTCGAATACCGCTTCTGAAACAACGGAGCCTTCTTATAACCCCGGTACATATGATTCAACTATCACGCTCGGCGAATCTACTCTGTCTGTTATGGTTACGGTTGATGATCATTCTATCCAGGATGTTGCGCTCTCCAATCTGGACGAAAGTGTCACCACCATGTATCCGCTCCTGTCGTCTTCTTTAGAGGCGATCAACACTGACCTGCAGTATGTGTCATCGATTGACGACCTCACTGTTTCCGGCGATACCAAGTATACCTCGATGCTGCTGATCAACGCCATCAAAGAGGCACTCGCCAAGGCTGTGGTTCAATGAAATAGAACGATATATGCCAGACAACTGACTATTGTTACGCAAAACGTTCCCACTCTATCCTCGACGTAGCGGTACATAAGGCTGCAAAAAACGCAGCCTAAGTACCGACGCTCGGACAGGTTTGCTACACAATATCAGTTATCCGGCATATATCTGTTTATTGACATAACACCGTTTCCAGCCTTGGCTATTGATACGGTACAACCACCTAAGTAGTATGCTCCTTATGTAGCAGAACGCTCTCATAAGTCCTTGAATCAAAATGAAAGATACATTACATATTATTCCGTAAGACGCTTCCGCTCGTATCCTCGTGCAGCGGTACATAAAGTTGCAAAAAACGCAACTTAAGTACCGGCCTCGGATAATGCTTACGTCATAATAGTAATGCTATCTTCCATTTTAACTTAAAGTACTAACATCTGGACAGGTCTGCTACATAAGGACATTCTACTCAGGTGATTTGTGTTTCTATACCAAGATGTGTTATGTAACATTTCTGTACGTCAGATTTTTGTGCGCTGAGCCAGTATTCTTCCCAGCCTTGTCTGCGCTGCCTTTCAATCATAAATCGCATAGCCAAATATTTCTTTGTATGCTTACACAATACAGAAGGATGGTAGGTGTTATATTTTATGAAGCAAACCTCTCCTCACGCCGGTACTTGGCGAACTGCGAATGCAGGGAGCCTTAGGTACCGCTGCGTTGAGGATAGAGCGAAAGCGTTTTGCGGAATAAAGATATAACAACCTGCCTGCCTTCGTCCTTGTGCCTCAACGTAAAGGCTAGCGTCTAATGCTTGGTTACGATGTCGTTCTGGTCTTTGTAGATGCTGTTTGATGGCACATAGCCTCTGACACGGGACAATGGGTAGATGTTTGAATGTGAGCCGATCACGGTTCCCGGATTTAAAACGCTGTTACAACCAACCTCTACATAGTCACCAAGCATTGCACCAAATTTCTTCATACCGGTTGCAATATCGAAGTCCGCGCCTTTGACATGCACCAGTGTTTTGTCTGACTTGACATTAGAGGTAATGCTGCCTGCTCCCATATGAGAATGGAAGCCAAGGATCGAATCACCTACATAGTTATAATGTGGAACCTGCACATTATTAAAGATAATGACATTCTTTAACTCTGTGGAGTTACCAACAACGCAGTTATCTCCCACTAAAGCACTTCCACGAATAAATGCACACTGTCTGACCTCTGTATCTTTTCCAATAATACATGGGCCTGCAATATAAGCAGAATCAAATACAGTTGCTGATTTATGAATCCAGATATTTTCACCACGTTTCTCATACTCTTCCGGATCTAAGCTGTTTCCAAGTTCAATGATAAAGTCCTTGATCTTCGGAAGCGCTTCCCACGGATATGTAACGCTTTCAAGCAATGGCTTTGCTGCTGTTTCTGTCAGATCATATAATTCTTTGATCGTTACCTGTTTTACTGTTTCATTATTCATTTTCTTATACCTCACTATCTTTTTCAGAATTTAATAGAAAACAATCATTCGCCCGCAAAGGACAATTTTTATCTAAAAAAAATCATTTATCCGCAAAGAATAATTCTTTTCTAAAAAGCAATCATCTATCCACAAAGGATAATTCTTTCTATTAAGCAACTATGTTCAAGGTTATTTTTTATAATATACCCTTGTTCTGTCAAATACTGTTGTAATCTGGTTCTGATTGCTGATTCCCTTTACCAGATTTGTATATTTGATCACAAAGGTGTTCATCTTGTCTGTATATTCTTCTTTCGTGATCGAACCATCAGCGACACCACACAAGCCTTTTTCCCAGCTTGCTGTCAGATCCGCCCGAAGCAGTCCATTGATCGAATAATAAACAACATCATAAATGATCTCGCCGAGAAATGTCGGTGTTACAATCTGCGTTTTCTTATTCAGAGCAATGTATTTGTTATTTACAAGCTTGGTGATGATTCCATCTCTGGTCGCACTGGTTCCGATACCTGCGCCCTTGATCTGCTCACGAAGCTCCTCGTCCTCGATAAACTGTCCGGCATTTTCCATCGTCAGGATAAGCGTACCGGAATTGTACCGTTTTGGAGGTGACGTCTCACCCTCTTTGATCTCGAATTTGTCAAGTGAAAGGATATCTCCCTTTTTCAAATGTCCGATTGTCTCGATGAATTCCGGGCTGTATTTGGTATCATCCTTTTTCCTTGCAAAGCGGTTCGTGGCAACCTTCAGGTAACCTTCTTTTAACATATATTTGAAATTGGCAAATAAGAATTCATCCTGCTTTGCCAGTGTCATTGAAAGCTTCTGATATTCTGCTGCCGGATAAAAGATGCTTAAGAATCGTCTGCAAATGATCTCATACACATTTGCCGCAATCTCAGACAGTCCTCTTAACGCACCCATGCCCTGTCCGGTCGGAATGATCGCATAGTGGTCTGTGATCTGTTTGTCATTTACATACTTGGTCTTTGCGATCGTCTTATAGCTTCCCATGTTAAGAACCTCATCAGCATAGGCAGCCATCGGTGTATATCGTTTCAGACCGGATATATTCTTATAAATTTCCTTTGCCACAGCCGTTGACAACACTCTGGCATCCGTTCTCGGATATGTCACCAGCTTCTTCTCGTATAACTCCTGCACGATCTTTAAGGTGTCGGACGGACTGATCTTAAAAAGTGAAGAACAGTCATTCTGAAGCTCGGCAAGATTATACAGCATTGGCGGAGCCTTCTTTTCTTTCTTCTTCTCGCTTGCAACAAGAGTGGCTTCCATTCCATTTGCCGACAGCTTTTTCACCAGATCTTCTGCATCCTTCTTCTGCTTGAAGCCATTTTCTTTATACAGAAGCGGTGAATTAAAATACGGTGTATCCTTTACCGCTTTCCATTCTGCCTCAAATGTCTGCCCGGTAACATTTACCGTACCAACAACACGGTAAAATGGTGTCTTTACAAATTCACGGATCTCCCGCTCCCGCTTCACGATAATGCCAAGAACACAGGTCATAACACGTCCAACCGCAATCACGCATTTATCCAGTTTTAGATAATTTCTTATCACATAGCTGTATTTTAACGATAAGGCTCTGGAGAAATTAATACCCATCAGATAATCTTCTTTTGCACGAAGATATGCGGCATCGCTGAGCGAATCGTACTCTGAAAGTGGCTTGGCTTCCCGGATTCCACGCAAGATTTCTTCCTCTGTCTGGGAATCGATCCAGACTCTCCGCTTCTCTTTATTTCCAACCTTTGCCATCTGATCCACCAGACGGTAGATATATTCTCCCTCACGTCCTGAGTCGGTGCAGACATAGATACAGCCTACATCATCCCGGTTCAACAGCCCTGCTACGATCTTGAACTGCTTGCTGACATCTGGTATCACTTCGTATTTGAATTCTGTCGGAATAAAAGGAATCGTAGCCAGATCCCATTTTCTTAATTTCTCGTCATAGGCATCCGGATAACTCATCGTGATCAGGTGCCCCACACACCAGGTCACAACAGAATCTTCCGATTCCAGATAACCTGCTCCGGCATTTCCTTTTACACCAAGCACATCTGCAAACTGCCTTGCAACACTTGGTTTTTCTGCTATATATAAGTTTTTCAAATCAAACTCCTGATTCTTTTATATTTGATCAATATTACACATCACATCTTTTTATAATACCAGAAAAAGAAGGTTTCGACCATAGCTTTTGTGATATCCGCACAGTAAAAAAGCACCCCGCCTTCGATTCAGAAAACGAGATGCCCTTTGACTATTTTAGGTTGTAATAAACATTTACTGTATATGATCTTACTGCTCGAATAATAACTGCTCGTATGTAGGGAATGGCCATGCTGTCTTTGGAAGTTCTTTTTCCAGTTCGTCAGCAGGTGTTCTTACAGAATCAAATGCTGCAAATACTACGTTGTGATAGTATTTTGCCCATGCTTCGATATCATCTTCGTAATCAGCAGCTTTTGCAACAAGCTCTTCCAGTTTTACAGTTGCTGTCTTCAGCTCTGCAAGCTTATCAGAGATTGTATTCAACAGTGATACCTGTACGCTTGGTTCGATACCAAGAGCTTTGATCTCAGCAGCACCCTTTGCAAGCTCTGCCTGATATTCCATAACTGCCGGGATAATCTCTTCATTTGACATCTCGATCATTGTGAGTGCCTCAATGTTGATCTTCTTTGCATAATTCTCAAGCATAACTTCTGCTCTGGCTGACAACTCTGCTTTATCCATAACGCCAAGGCCTTCAAAGATCTTAACGCTCTTATCTGCTGCCAGATATGGAACTGCATCTACCATACATTTGATATTTGGAAGTCCACGTTTCTCAGCTTCTGCGATCCATTCATCTGAATAACCATTTCCGTTGAAAATGATCTTCTGATGCTCTGTCAGAGTCTTTCTGATCAATGCCTTACATGCTGTCTCGAAATCTTCTGCACCTTCCAATTCGTCAGTCATCTTCTTTAACTGATCTGCAACGATCGTATTTAATACCATCATTGGGAATGCGATGGACTGTGTAGAACCTACCATACGGAACTCGAATTTGTTACCTGTAAATGCAAATGGTGATGTTCTGTTTCTATCTGTAGCATCCATTGTAAATGTAGGAAGTGTGGATGCACCGGATACATAAGTCTTGCCCTTTGGTGATTCTGTAGCTTCACCCTTCTCAATGATCTGCTTAACGATGGATTCAAGCTGTTCACCAAGGAATGCCGAAATAATTGCTGGAGGTGCTTCATTTGCTCCAAGTCTGTGGTCATTTCCTGCGGATGATGCGGACAGTCTTAACAACTCTGCATTGTTATCAACGGCTGCAAGAACGGCTGCAAGGAAGAACTGGAACTGAAGGTTTGTCTCCGGATGTTTACCAGGATCGATCAGGTTCTCGCCCTCATCTGTTGAGATTGACCAGTTGTTATGTTTACCGGAACCATTGACACCTGCAAATGGCTTCTCATGAAGAACACATTCCAGATCATGCTTTGCTGCGATCTTCTTCATAGTAGCCATAACCAGATGGTTCTGATCGGTTGCTATATTTGTTGTTGAGAAAATAGGTGCTAACTCATGCTGAGCAGGTGCAACTTCGTTGTGCTGTGTCTTAGCAAGGATACCGTATTTCCATAATTCTTCATTTAACTCGGTCATGTATGATGCAACCTTATCTTTGATTGCTGCAAAATACTGATCGTCAAGCTCCTGTCCTTTTGGAGGCATCGCACCGAATAAGGTACGTCCACAAAGCTTCAGGTCTGTTCTCTTGGCGAATTTCTTCTTATCAATCAGGAAGTATTCCTGCTCAGGACCAACAGAAGCTGTAACCTTCTTTGCTGATGTATTTCCAAATAATGCAAGTGCCTTTAAAGCTTCCTTGCTGATCGCATCCATGGAACGAAGAAGTGGTGTCTTGTAGTCAAGTGACTCACCTGTATATGATGTGAATGCTGCAGGGATACAAAGGATACAGGTTCCTGCATCTGTTGTTTTTACAAATGCCGGTGAGGTACAATCCCATGCTGTATATCCTCTGGCTGCGCATGTCTCACGAAGTCCACCAGAAGGGAAGGATGAAGCATCCGGCTCGGATTTGATCAGCTCTTTACCTGTGAACTGAAGAATAACTCCGCCATCACCTACTGTACTTACGAATGAATCATGCTTCTCGGCTGTTGTCTCTGTCAGTGGCTGGAACCAGTGAGTATAGTGTGTTGCGCCAAGTTCCATTGCCCATTCCTTCATTGCTGCTGCAACAGAATCTGCAATAGATGTATCAAGAGGTTCGCCCTTATCGATTGTGTTCTTCAAGGATTTATAAACTGCTTTTGGAAGACGCTCTCTCATAACCTGATCGGAGAAAACGTGTGAACCGAATACGGCTGAAATTTTGTTCATCATAATTTTGTACTTCCTTTCTTCTGATAAAACAAAAAAAGAAAGGTGTCCCAATGATTTGGAACACCTTTGTTCATTTCGTCTATTTATTTGATACAATATATATACTCCTTTTGATTTGAAAAATCAACCCCTTATTTTAGAAAATTTATATTTATACATAGATAACATCATGAATTAAAAGACTTTCTTTAGTTCTAATCATACTCATTAACTAAAAGATAATAATATATTACTAAGCT
>OGPT01003039.1_pt1 | contig 12657 bp, 15 predicted proteins | sample 1552951 | NCBI WGS metagenome assembly OGPT01 (sample SAMEA2580224, study PRJEB22360) | human gut metagenome | biome: human gut; feature: human-associated habitat; material: faeces | place: Denmark | collected 2008/2010
CATCAACCGGCCCCTCGGCATACTCGGCATAACCCGGGAAATTGAGGCCCGCCACGGCGAGGCCCGCATCGTTGCCGCAATCGAAGAACATAGGGTAGTTCTTGTAATCGATGCACATACCGATCACCGCGTGTGCCGCTGTCGCGTCGTCGATAAACGAATACGGAATGTGAAATCCGCGCGGCATCACGCGAACCTGTTGGCCGTAGTCAAAGCTCCAGTCGAGGTTGCGGCCCAGATACATGTGGCCAGAATTATCGGTAAATCGAATACTCGTACACATAGCGCCTCCTAGCTTTACGTTCTTGCTAATTTCATTGTCTCCAAACAAAGGGGCGCTAAACAAAAAAGCCCGGACATGACAACAATGTCACGCCCGGACCAAAGCACCGGTTCAATCCCCGATCAAATCGTCCTAGACGAGTTTACCGAGACAGTGATCAATCATGTGTTGAACCATCTGCGCCTCAAAGCCGACGAAGTCCTGCTTGCGCTCGCGCATCTTGCCGTCGACGATCTGGTCAAAGGCAACCTTGCACTTGATATAGCGCGTGGACTTGGTGACCTCCTCGTGCGTCAGGCAGCTCTCCTCCATCTTGCTGGCGCCCAGGCCAAACACCAGACGGGGGTTGTAAAGCACGTGGGGCTCACCGGCGTCGTCCAGATAGACGCAGACCTTCTTGGTGACGCCGATCTGGTTGGCAGCAAGGCAGCCGGCATCATCGAGTGACTTGATGGTATCGATCAGGTCCTGAGCAACCGACTCGTCCTCGACGGTCGCAACCTCGCAACGCTGAGACAGAATAGCCTCGTCGTGGCAGAGCTCTTTAATCATACGTTCCTCCATAGGGGTCGTTGTAACCGCTTAAGTATACGGTACCCACACATTTTCATGCGAAAAATACCGTCCGTCTGCTACAAAGCGCCGAACATCAACATGCGAGGAACAACAGCGTCGTAAAGGGGCTATAGTAGTTGAGTTCGTGTCAATCGGCCTAAACTCGGGGCCGAACAAGGAAAGGGTATGCATGGACGAACTTTTTCACGTCAGTGAGCGCAAGTCCACAATCGGGACCGAACTCCGCGCTGGACTGACAACATTCCTGGCGATGGCCTACATCATCGCCGTCAACCCCGCGGTGCTCTCGGGCGCTGGCATCGATGCGGGAGCGCTCGCCTGCGCCACCTGCCTGGGCGCCGGCATCATGACCATCTGCATGGGCATCTTCGCCAACCCGAACACGCCGCTGGATGCGGAGGCCGTCAGTTCCATCTGCGACCTCCACGGCTACACATTCGCCCGTGAAAAACGGGAAAAGATGGAAAAACTGCTGAAGAAAGCTGAGGATGCCACGGCAGGAAAGCATTATTCCGAAGCATTGACCTGGTTCAGGCAGGCTAAGGTACTGGCACAGCCGGACAAACAGGCGGACATTGACAAAAAAATGGCGGAAGTACAGAAGAAGGCATCCGAGGGAAGTCTGTTCGACATGGTACAGCCGCCGGTAACTGCTCCACAGCCATCCTTGCAGCAATCGGCTCCACAACCGATGGCAGCCCAGACACCACAATACCGGAGCGGAGAGCAAGTTCCGATGTTCATGCCCGAACAACCTGCCCCGGCTCCGCAACCCGTTGCACAGCCGCAAGCACAGCCCGTACAATATAGGCAACCTGCACCGCAACCGGTTCCTCAGCAGGCTGCTCCACAACCGCAAGACATCCAGTTCCATCAACCGGTACAGGTGCCGCAACCGCAATTGGCGGACAATCGCTGGATGCAACAACCGGCTCCGTCACAGTATGCAACGGTGCAGGAGGCTGCAATGTATAACTTCGACAAGGATTACGAGGATGACCGGGAGCTGCTCAGGGAGGACCCTTATGCGGAATATCCGGACTTTCCGAAGGAATGCCGCATGACGGATATGGCACAAATGGATATGGTATATTGTTAAACCCTATAAAAGAAAAATAATATGGCACTTGAAATCAAAGGATTGCAGAGAGTATTCAAATTCAAGAAGGACTCCATGGAGCTCGTGTTGGATGATCCGAACAGCGAACTGTCCGTAAACGAGGTGATGGACTTCTATTCCATGACCTACCCTGAACTGACCACGGCAACGGTACATGGTCCTGAGTGGGAGGACGACAAGGCGGTTTACCGCTTCAAGACAACCATCGGAGTGAAAGGGTAAGCGGTATGAACAAGAAAAAAAAGGATAAGGAAACATGCAGACAGCTTTCAGAACAAGCCAAGGATGGACTGGCACGGCTGATTATTCTCTCAGTAAGTTCGTCCCACATCCGAAGGGGAACCTCGGAACGGAAAAGAAGGATACTCCTGCCACCGGGAAGCACAATGCTTTTCTGACCGGTAGAATCACACCCCTTGCACCGGATTATTGGCATCAGGATATGGATAATGATTCTCCGGTCAATCTCACGACTCCGGAAAATTTTGACTATCTCTACCGGTCGGCATCAAGATATGCGGAACTTATGGGCATAAAACTCCCTTTCCGATACAGGAAGGGGGGGTGCCCCCGCCTGAATATTACCGAGTTGTACAGAGTTATGGAAGAGTGTGTACCGGAGTGTATCAATCTGGAAAAGAAAAGCGGAAGGCTGCATTTCTGTCTGTTCCGCCATCACGACTGGCCGGAACCTGCTTTGTTCTGGATTCCGGTTGATTTTACGGAACGGCTTCCGGTACCATTGAAGGACATTGTCAGGGAGTTCATCCGGCAATTTGTCCGGCATCACGGGCTGTACGATGTTACCGAGACATTTTATTATGACTTTGCCATAGAAGAGCTGGAAGACTGGGGAAACCGGGATTCCGATGCTTCCCCGAAGGAAATCAGGGCGAACAGACGGCTGGCGGATTCTTATCAGTCTGGAAAACGGATGAAAGCACTCAGACGGATGTCGGGCAAACCGTTCTGCAAGTCTTTGGAGGAGGCTGTGCGGAATTACCGGACAAAAAAGGAAAAAGAGCTGAAGCTGTTGGAACTGATAGAGGACGGCATGGCATTGATTACTCCGGAAAGCCCGGTCCTGACAGGCTACCAGTACGATTGGGCTTATGAAGAGGAATGCGATTTTCCCCCGGTGGGAATGGAAAGCCAGGTCATGCTGGTCTATTCTACTGGTGATACACTGACGGAGTGTGTCAAGGAATATATGAATTCGGACTACCGGGAGGTCTATGCCCTTACTCCGGTCACTTACAAGCTACTGACACCGGAAACGGACTGTCTTTTTCAGATGGATGACTATCCGGAAAGGCTTTCCAGATGGTTGGTGCGTTTTACAGACTATATTGATGACAACTTTTAAAACGAATGAAATGAATGAACTGACTAAGAAACTTCAACAGGTGATGGTTCCCAAAGCGGCACTGATTGCTTACGAATACAGTGATGGCCGCTATGGACACGGGACATATTATCTCGAACTGCATCCGATCAACGACAGAGGCCGGATGGAGGCTGCCGTCCCCGTTACGTATGAATTTATGGACTCCCTTGTGGAATACTATACGGATAACCGGCAGGATGTACCGCATGGGAAAATCCCCGCCAATATGCTGTGGTGCGATACACGCAAGGGACACGAGAGGTACATCTGGTACAATCCTCCGGGAAAACGGCAGATGTTCTTTTCCGAAAGGCTGAATATTCCGGACGGGACATTCCATGTACCCGGTGTCATTTACAGGGTTTCCGGTGACAGACTGGAAATTTTTGCCTATAAGGGAGAAGCACCGGCAGAAGACAGCCCGCTTTTCCTTGCCCCGTTTTTCAATGTAACGGGAAGCAGTGTCTGTCTGGGAAATGCCTCGTTGACTCCTCCGGAAAACATGACTTTCTCAAAACTCCTTGAGCATTGGGAAAAACGCTTCTGGCTCAGTGAATTTTCCCATTTGGGAGGAAGTAGGAACCCCACCGAAAGCAATCTGGTTTCGGTGACGGAAAAGGCACGGACCAATCCGTTTGACTATAACGAATTGAAACCTATGGACAGACAACTTAAAGACTTATTGATATGAAAAAGATTCATTATACAGACAGATACCTGCTCAATCCCCACCATCCCGTAACCGTTTTCGTAATCGGTGCGGGCGGAACCGGATCGCAGGTGGCCACCAATCTGGCAAGAATGAGTATCGCATTGCAGGCACTCGGACATCCGGGCCTGCACGTGACGGTTTTTGATCCCGATACTGTCACGGAAGCGAACATCGGACGCCAGTTGTTCAGCGAATCCGAGCTCGGACTGAACAAGGCGGTGGCACTTGTAACCCGTATCAACCGCTTTTTCGGCTTTTCATGGGAGGCAAAAAGGCAATGCTATCCGTCAGGAACATCAGATTCCGTTTTGGCGAATATCATCATCACCTGCACGGACACCACCCGTTCACGGACCGGTCTGTGGCGTTTTTTGAAAAAGCATAGGGAACGTTCATACGATGACGAGAAATCACCGATATACTGGATGGATTTCGGCAATGCCCAGACCACCGGACAAGTACTGATAGGAAATGTCAAAAGCAAGATACCGCAGCCCTCCTCTACTGAATACCTGCCTATACCCAAGATGAACGTCATAACGGAGGAAGTTCCTTATTCCACCATCAGGGAAAAGGATTCGGGACCGAGCTGCTCGCTGACGGAGGCATTGCAAAAGCAGGATCTCTTCATCAATTCCATGTTGGCACAAATCGGATGCGACGTCCTGTGGCGCATGCTCAGGGAAGGAAGAACGTTCTACCGGGGAGCCTATCTCAATCTTGACACGTTACGGGTAAACCCCATCCCGGTATAGAACACAAACGTCAGTTTCTCCTGATACATAAAACGATGTATAGGAGAAACTGACGTTTTGGAACACTCCTGCCATGCGGTTTAATATTTCAGCCGTACGGCATTTGCCACTCCCTTTTCCGTCATGACCAGCTCATACCGGTCCAACTTTTCATAAAGTTTGCCCAATGTCTTGCATCCATATCTCCTGACCTTGAATTTGGGCATCATTTTTTTCAATGCACCGCCGATCAGTGAAAGGGAAACCTCTTCTTTGCCGTCAGCCGCCTGCTCAAAAGCCTTGTCGAAATACTCCATATCCCTTCGGATAAAGAATTCGGGAGTGTTCTCCTCTGCCTTGCTTTCCTTCCGGTCGGCATACAGGAATACGGAACAGGACCGTACCAATGACACCGGGGTCTTTCCTTCCCCATATCCCAGCACTTTCACCCCGGCTTCCCGTATCCGTTGGGCAAGCAGGCTGTAATCACCGTCACTGGCCACCAGGCAGAAACAGTCCGCCTGCCCGTCCCGAAGAATATCCATCGCATCTATGACCAGTGCAATGTCCGTCGTGTTCTTTCCGGGAACATGGGAGGAAGCTTGTACAAGCCTGAATCCATGCTCCCTGGCACTTTCCTTCCATGCGGAAAGCGCTTTCCTCGTCCAGTCTCCATAAATTCGTCTCACAACGGCATCCCCGTAACGGGAAACAAAGCCCATTATATCTTCCATCCTCTCAAAGGATGCGTTATCCCCGTCAATAAGGACTGCAACGGTATATCTTGAATTGGCATTTGTCTTCATAACAACTGTTTATGAAACAAAGTTAGCATAACTTTCCCATGTTGGTATTCCCGCCCTTATCTTTTTTCCCACGTTTCTGTAAAAACTCCTGTATTTCCGAGCTTCTGTAGAAGTTTTTCCCGTTATCGTCCGTCTGGTAATAACGAATCAGCCCTTTTTCCCTGTAACGGGCGACTGTCCGCAATGACACGTTTAGCAGTTTGGCAATGTCATAGTTGTCCAAAAGCTCGTCTCCGTTCAGGCAGTCCTTCACGCGTCCCATCCTGTCCAGTTTCTTTTCTATACGGTCAAAACCTTCCACTATGGTCATTATCATTTTTTCAAGCACTTCATTGTCTATATACATCATGGCAATTTTCTCCTGTCTTTTTAAAGGTTATTACTGGAATACCCTTTTCTTGTGCGCACTTTCAAGAGTATATGCCATGTTCAGTGAAAAATGTATGCCACATTATCCGTTTATATTGGACGGTGAATTATATAATGCTGCAAATCAATAAAATACAGATATAAAAATAGTATAGGGGAAATTGAAATGTAAAAATTCGAAGTGTAAAATTGTAAAATCCGAATGTAAACTTTACAATTTACAGGTCGTCAGACCTTCTCCAGATCAAGACTGATAGATGGCGTTTCCATACCAGGCGTTTTACTTTTGCCGGCGAAGGCATCTGAAAGGTACGGGCAAGAAATACAGCACCTTCCACTTTGGCACCGGCCCTTTCCAGATTATGGGCGTATTCCATCAGGCTGGATCCGCTGGTCAGCAAATCATCGACAATCACCACGCGCTTTCCGTACAGATCGTTTGACATCATATAGTTGGCGGTATTTATTTCAGAGCGTTTTTCTGAGGCGTGTTTACACTCCCTGCTTTCCGTAATGCATATTAAATCCAGTCCTGAACGGACATAGCCATGCGTTTCCAGAAAACTGGCAATACCTGAGAAACGTCTGTAATAGCGGTCTGATGTGCTACACGGCATAAACATGGCAGTAATATCCTCATCAGTGGAAAGAAGCAGGAATGCTTGTGAAAAATATTCCGTACAGCTGTCTTTTCCATCCTTGAAATCATATACTTTTTGCACGAATGCCAACTGGTCATCACAAAGCCAGCTTTCAAAGCGTTTGGGAAAATAATAGCCGGCAAACACGCAGCGAATGCTCCCGAATGAGAACAATCGCAACGGACGGACTTTATCAAACAGCTCAGGACAAGTCAGCGCATATAACAGCGGTGCATGAGGATTTCCTGCTATGATGGCTTGACGTAGCGGTTTCTCCCTGTCTTCCCGCTCATCGTAGGCTGCTGCATATTGGCATAGCACCTTGCCGCACTTTTTCCTCCAGTATTGTCCGTATATCCAGAGAACGATAGCCGCTAGTAATAATGTTGCATTGATTATCAGTTCCATATTTCCTGTTTTTTTATTTTCGGACAGATTGTCCGGGATAAAAATACTGTTTTTCCGGTAAAGAAACAGACTTTTAGCCATTCTTTTACTTTGCTTCCCCAAACAGAGCGGTCTCTGACATCTGATGACATCTGATGCCGTTTGATGACATCCTTTTGCCCACGACTTTTACTTCCCGTATTTTCGTGCCGGACAAAAAAAGCAGAGTTTATGGAGTTTGTATGTATCGAAGCTAAGGCATTCATGGAAATGAATGAGGCTTTGGAAGCCGTTGAAAAGAAAATGCGTGAAACATGCGGAGGAGGCATCTGTAGTATGGATGACTGGATTGATAACCAAGAAGCGTGTATGCTTATGAATGTCTCGCCCCGAAAGCTGTTGCAACTTCGGAGAAGCAGGATTATCCCTTACAGCCATATAGACCGCAAGGTATATTACAGGCGTCAGGATATTATACGTTATTTGGAAAACAGTATTCACCATGTAACCCCCGAATCCTTATGACTCAATTCATACTGACTAAAGAAAGCCCTGAGATTATACGTTTTTTTCGGAACATAAGCACCCTGTCCAAAATGCTGGATGATCAGGAGAAAAACCTTCGTCCGGTCCTGAACGGAGAGCGTTACATTACCGACAGCGAGTTGGCGGAGAAATTGAAGCTGACACGAAGGACGCTGGCTGATTACAGAATGAACGGCAGGCTGCCCTATTACAAAGTAGGAGGCAAATTATTATATAAGGAAAAGGACATTCTTGTTCTGTTGGAAAAAAACAGGGTGGAAACATTTGATCATTGGTAATACCCGTTTCCAAGTATCACGACATAAACATAAGAAAGTCATGGAAACGATAAAAAGAGAGGGTTTCATGGCTTTCTTTCTTATTACAGAACCGGCAGATTATAAGTTTTTTTATTTTGGAATCATATATCGGTCAGCATTTCTATTTCTTACATGTAAAGGTAGCCTTTTGCTTCTGATGCGCAAGGCGGTCCTTCGGACTGGTTGGCTGAAAAAATCATCCTCACTTCGCTGCGGTATTTTTTCGCCAAGCCTTGCACTATCAGAGCAAAAGACAAATGTCTGACATGTAAGAGATAGAAATACCGGCTTTGCCAAAGCCGGAAATGTTTAATCACAAAATAAGAAAATTATGATTCAGACAACAAACAAGTATAGCAAAGAAACTTTCATCCGCCTGAACTACTGGTATGATCGGATACACGGACTTGTACAGGAAGATATAGATAGAGTGAATACCATGGTGGAACACATCGAAAAGACACGCTCCGGCCAGTATCCACGAACAGGAGACAACCTGTTCTTTGTTTCCGGTTATGGTGAGCGTTCCCGGCTGTTCTTTATAGATGCCGTATATGGAGATAACATTATACTCCGGGATTTTTCCCGTGTTCCATTCGTGTCCCGTGACAAAGAGGGTATCAAATGCGATATGCATGGCGGTGAGTGTCTGTTGGTAAAGGCAGGCGATGTAAGGTTCAAGGCATGGACTACCGGCCGTTTCAAGCATTGGGGGCATTACGGGGCATGTGAAAACGGGGAGGTTTACTACGATGCGAAAATAGCCCTGTGGGAGTGTGGCGCACCTGAACAGCCGGAAAGCCGGGAATGGTTCAAAATCCATATCCGCAAAAACACCCGGCCGGGCGAGGATATGTACGTCGGAGAAATATCCTGTAAGGATGAGGATGGACTCAAACAGTTTGTCAACGACCATGAAGGTACCATATTCGCAGAAGAGGATTCTCAGGAAATGGTCATGCTGTGTTTCAGGCATTCCGACATGAGGATTTCCCCGGAAGAATGGGAAAAGATGGATTGTCCGGTATCCATGCGTGAGATATACGGACAGATGCATGAAGTAAAGATTGTAAAAGACCATAAAACGCATCTGACCACATTCTACTATTAACATAGTATCACCACATGAAAAATCACCCTTGTTTCCTCCTGCCACATATAACAGGAAAGAAACAAGAGTATATCATCAGGCAGTCTTTTCAATACATCTATTAGATATGGAGCAGATTGTTCTTCCCGCACAAATATTCATTCAGATCCTTATATCCGGAATATTCATGCGAAAAATTGCATATACGGATTCCGTATTTGTCCTTTAATGCCTGCACCGCATTTTTCCCGGCGGCATCATTATCCAGACAGCAACGGATGCCGTCATATTGTGAAAGGAAAGAAAAAGCCTTCTGTAAGTTACTGACAGAATTCAACACTATATAATCCCCCTCTTCCAAAGATGGAAAAGCCAGCCTGAAAGACAGAAAATCTATAAACCCCTCAAAAATATAGCAAATCCTGCTCTCCGGCGTGCTAATAATACAGGTGATGTCCTTGGGAGCGATACAAGCCTTGAAATACCTGTTCCTGATTTCGTACCCTCCGGAAATATTAGGGAAAGCGATGGCAAAATAATTCTTCCCATTCCGTTTAAAATGGGCTTCCCTGCATATTTTTCGGGCAGTTTCCAGATCGATGCACCGTTCCTTCAGATAAGTAAGCAGTATCCGGTTGGCAAGAGGAATGATTTTCAGATCTTGAAAGGCGGGATATGCTTTTTCAAACGGACAGGAAACAGTAACCGGTTTCAGTACGGCTCTTTTATTCTCAATACACTGTAATACATAACCTATATCTTGTGTCCGATAAATCTCCTTGGCCAACGTTATAATATCCCCTCCCTTCCCCAGACCGAAATCATACCACAGTTCCTTATGGAGGTCAACCTTGAAAGAGGCTTCCTTTTCCGTCCTGAAGGGCGATTTGTACCATACGCTGTTCCCACGCTGTATTACCGGTTCGTATCCGAATCCGGCTAAAAAATCAACAAGCCTGATGTTCTTTGCTTCTTGTATGTTCATGGCATCTCATTTTCAAGGGTTAGTTCACTATTAATACACGACAAAGAACCGCTTTATACCCGAAACATAAAAAGCAATGTCATCAGATGTCATTAAAAGTCATCAGATGACATCCTGTATATCCTTTTTACATGAATGGCTCAAAAAAACTTTTCTGTTTTGGCATGCACACCTCCTTCATGCAACAATGCCGCAAAGTATGATAAAGGCATGAATTATAAGTAAAACAAAACTGTACAAAATAATATTTATGGAGAAGTTATGACATTCTGAATAGTATCTGTATATTTGTAGAATCCAATAACACATAATATATTTGAATGGTATAATCTGTAGACATTATATCGAATAAGGTTTTAGGATATTGATAACCAATAGCCCTGTTTCTTTTCTGTATAAACTCTATATTTTAATACAATGGAAATTTAAAAACTGTTGACTGCCGCTTTACTATAAACTATTAATTTAAAAAAGTATTTATGAACAACATGAAAGATTTGATTGCGTTATTTGACAACCACAAGATTTATGATACGGATATATGGACAAATGTCCTTATTCTATTGGTGTTTACAGATTTGTATTTAGGTGTGTGTTGTCCCCAAAAAGAACCTGGAATTACGTTTCAGGATTTAACTCTAATAAACCTGATTCCATTCGTAATATTAGGTATTGTCTGTATTTGGACTGTGAAATTTTTTACTTGTATCCTCTTTGCATTATGTACACTAGCAGTACCCTTAATTGGGAAATATATTTTTCTATTTAATAATGAAGAAGTTTCGATATTTACGTTGAAAGAATATGCAATGAAAACCAATAATACTGTGATTGCACAAATTGTAAGCGATATAGAGATACAAAAATCAAGAAAGGTAAAGAGTGCTTTAGGAAAGGTGGGAGCTATAATCTTATGTTTAGTAGATCTCTTTGCAGGTGCCTTCATGCCCAAGTCAGTTCCAAACTTTTTGGCGCCTAGTGAAATAGTCGTCATTTGTATTTTTGCTCTTTTAGTGCTTTTGGTTTATTCATGCAAAATAAAGATTCAAGGGGTATATCTTTCTAATGATTTGCGAAGCAAAATTTCCAACTTTAAAGTCAACACCCCAAACAATAAATAAATTCTTAATGCATTTAATTAAGCACATGTTTTTATTTTTTTCTCTTGTTGAAAACTATAATTAAAAGGAATGAAAATATTTGCAGAAATCGAACCTGTGTATTATATTTGCAGTGTCAAAGAGACAAATTTTGTCAGATTAGTAAAGAAAAGCAATGAATTTAGCGTAAGGCCAATTCAATGGTTTTCATAAAAGATAAAGCAAAAAGGTACAGTCACTCAAGGAGTTAGAATAAACCAAAGCAAAAGGTTCGATTCCTGGTGGCACCACTTTTAAAAGACTTCAAATTTGGTAAATCCCTGAAAATTAAACATTTCAGGGATTTTCTTTTTCCCCTAATCCGCATATTTTTGGCAGAATTACGCACTTTCGCTGTGCTAAATCGTGGACAATTTTAGTCTCGAAAAAAGTGTCCACGAATTGTATCATAAGTCGTTGATTGTCTTATCGTTTAATTCCTGCTATTCTGCACGATTCAGTAACTTTAAACATTGATTTTTAGAGTATGAAACGACAGACTTTCAACGTGCTGTTCTTCATCCGCAAAACAAGAACAGTAAAATCAGGTGAAACCCCTATCATGTTGCGGATAACAATTCAAGGTCAATTAGCTGAAATGCAGCTAAAAAGAACCGTCAAGCCTGAACTTTGGTCACAAACCAAAGAACGGTGTACAGGTAAAGATTCTAAATCTGTAGAAGTAAACCGTTATCTAGAATCGGTAAAATTACGCTTGTATGAGATTCATCGAACTTTAGAAGATGAACACAAACTTATTAACCCAATGGAGATTAAGAGACGTTTTCTCGGACTGGATGAAAAGCATAAAATGTTCTTTGAAGTATTCCAAGAACATAACGACAAATGCAGGGAACTGATAGGCAAGGATTATGCAAAGGTCACTATCTCCCGTTTTGATACATGCTTGAAGTATTTTAAAGAAATGCTTCTAAAACAGTATCATCTAAAGGATATTCCAATGAAAGAAATAAATAATGCCATCATTCAGGACTATATTCATTTCTTGAAGTCGAAAAAGAATCTGCAAGAGAATACCGTTATCCGCTACATGAAAGTAGTCAAGAAGATTACAAACATGGCTATTGCAAATGACTGGATAGATAAAAATCCGTTTATGAATATCCATTTTCATGAGCAAGAAGTACACAAAGAGTTTCTAACCAAAGAAGAATTAGAAATTTTACGAACTAAAGTTTTCAATGTACCACGCTTGGAATTGGTACGTGATATTTTCTTATTCCAGTGTTGGACTGGATTAGCGTTCATAGATGTATCGGAATTGAAGCCCGAACATTTGGTAACAGATAATCAAGGGAACGTCTGGATAAGAAAATCTCGCCAAAAGACAAAAATCATGTGTAATATTCCGCTTTTGGATATTCCGTTAGCGATATTGGATAAATACAAAGGCTATCCGCTTTGCGAAAAGAAAGGTACATTATTACCTGTTCCATGCAACCAAAAAGCAAATAGTTATTTGAAGGAAATAGCTGATTTCTGCGGTATTAAGAAGAATTTAACCACGCATACCGCCCGCCACACGTTCGCCACAATGATGCTGACATTGGGGGCCGATTTGT